>Ga0307510_10002839_pt1 | contig 19900 bp, 10 predicted proteins | sample 12_EM_MG_FD_207224 | JGI IMG/M metagenome (GOLD analysis project Ga0307510, IMG submission 207224) | Populus trichocarpa ectomycorrhiza microbial communities from riparian zone in the Pacific Northwest, United States - 12_EM | ecosystem: Host-associated > Plants > Roots > Unclassified | place...
GGGCGCGGGGGAAGGCTTCATTGAATAGCTTGGAGTTATATTAAGGCAATAACCAGGCTATGGCATAAAACAACATGCAATAGATTAACTTAAGAATTAAGAGGAACAAAAAGCTCAAATGATGTATGTAATAAGTATTTAAATTTATTATCCATTCATCATAAAATTTGGCGTGCTAAGCTAGTATCACGATCTCTGCCACTGTTCATGGCAGCATTAATGATGAAAGGAAAATTGGAGTCGTTCATTAGGAATGTTTCACCTGTATGACTGAAACTCGATTCTTTCAGCAAGTGATGCTTACCTCATCAACAAATTCCGGACTAGGAGCTCCAGGTCTCTTTTTGATGGCCACAATCATCCCATTATTAAGCAAACCCTTGTATACCTCCCCAAATTTTCCTAACCCGATCAAATTTTTCTCACTAAAACCTTTCGTGGCCAGACCCAATTCTTCCATCTCAAAACGCCTTGCTTCTTGTGATGACAACTCGATCCCTGCATGCCTTCCTACTGCAGGTAAACAGAAAAACAGCCACATTTACCATTTAATCACTTGCTTGCGAACCTCGCTTGAAAGATATATGATACAACCGTTACCTTGAATAGATGTTTCAGAAGATCCTGTCTCAGAAGTTCTTGACACAGTCTTTTTGTGATATAAGCACCAAAGAACAAAAATAACTACCCCCGCCAATGCCATGACTCCTGCAGCACCTCCCAGTATGGCTGCAAGAGTCCTTGACATTTAGTATAGGAACCACTTCAGCTATGCTGTAAGGTTTTAGTCCAATATGAGACAATATACATGGAACCTGGAGGGAAAAAAAGCAGATGAGCAATAATGAAGAAAAGAAAATCCCAGCACAAAAGGACGCAGCATTCGCGGTAACTATGGATGATGGAAACAAATAACACTGCAAGATTAGTGCAGGAATTGATAATTCTTATAGTCAAATAGTTGTCTAGTCCCTGAAAAAGATCTTCTTAGGAGTCCACCATAAAGAAAATAACTGTTTAAAAAGTGAGCTAAGCGAAATGTTGAATCCCAATAGCAAATAACCTTTGACAGGAAAACTCCAGGATTCTAATCATGTGGTTAAACCCTTACCAATCAAATCAAACACACTATCAAGTTTATTCAAACCAGCAACTGCTACCTACCAGACTAGCAAAAGAGATGAGAAAAGTGTCAAAACTGAAACCCCTTGAGATTAAAAAGAAAATCTGAAATCTTCTAACCTGTATTCACAGATAAATTGAGCAGCCAGATCCCCAGAAACCTCAGCTTCATTTGCCAATGACAAATGGATCAGTTTTCCAATGACACGATCACCAAAATCAAAATCCACCCCACATTCCCAGCAACAAGTTCTCCAAAAAAAAAAGTAAAGAAAAGAAACCCCAGATGGTAAAAATGAACAAAGCTTAAAGGTCTGGTCTAAAAAGAAACAAACTGCTACTGATGCAGGAAAGAAAGAAAGAATGAAATCAATCAGCAACTTGCTGTACGTTTTTTCTTTAAATTAATATTAAGAAATAATAAAGAAGAGAATCATCGTTGGATACAGTACAAACATTGCCGACAGAAAGTGCCCTCGCGCCGACAACGCGACCAGGGGAGAGATGACTTATTACTACTCCCTCCTATGACTACTCCCTCGCCCTCACTACCAAACTCAAACAACAAAAACCCATAACTCTAAATATTCTAAATCACAAATATTCCTTTACTATACACACAAAAAAAATCTTTACTTTAATTAAAAAACAAAACCCCATGTTCTTATTCTTTTTTCGTTAAGCTCAGCTAAAGTGGAAAACTCTTATTATCAAGCCCAAAAAAAACACTTGGATTTTTGAAATAAATAAGATTGAACAAGAAACAGACAGAGCTGTTGTTGTTGTCGTCATCATTGTTGTTGTTGTAGAAGAAGTAGTTTATTTTTTGTGTGGGCTGTAAAGCAGTACAATTGTTGTCTGCTACTGCAAGTTGTAAGAGTTTATCTTGAATGTCCTCCCTGTAACAGGGCCATCTCATCTTGGCTGTCTCTTGTCTGTACATATTTACGACATTTACTATACGACAAGGATAACGAACATGAGATAAAAGAAAGAGAAAGGACAGAGAAAACCTTAACGTGTTACAAGAGCATCTCCAAGGGAATATACAGAGCTAAATTGGTAATAAGATTTTTTAAATAGAATAAATATATTATTTTTTATATGTGTATTTTAATGGGAAAAAAACTATTTAATAAAACTAATTGTATTTTAATATATTTAATATTGATATAATTATTTATTAATAATAACTAATTAAAACAACTCTAATCAAAACTTTTTTTTATATAAAAATCTATTAAATAAATTTTTAGCTCTTTTAACCAACATATAATATTTTTCAACTTAGAAATGCTATTTTGGATATTCAATATATCTCTCTTTGAAGCTATAAAAATAAGGGATAAAAGCTAAAAACTTTTGTTCTTTTTTAAGCTTTTATTTCTGCTTTTTCATTGGAGATGTCCTAACATAAGTTTAAAAATTTTTATTTTATCAATTTTACTTTAAATAGGATAGACAACGGTATACAACATCAGTCATTTATTATTAGTAATAAACTCAAAAAACAAAACTAGATAACTGATAGGTTGTTTAAAACTAATTATCTACTATTATTGAATTTAATTATAGTATTTGATTTTAAGAATTTATATATTTGAAAATGTTAAAATTCAAATTATTTTGTTTCCTATATAACCCTTGTTATATTCATTTTATTTCTTTAAAGAATGTTAGATGGGTATTTTGGAATAATTATTTTTAATATTAAATTTTTTTTATTTGGAATTGTAAATTAGAGAGGCTCAACTCTTATTTATTTTTGTAGCTTTTTAGAGATTGAATTCAATTATCTAGTATTATTGAATTCGTTTGGTTTTAAATCAATTAATAAATAAGTTAAATTTACATGTTTGGAAAAGATAAAATTTAAATCATTTTGTGTTTTATATTACTCTTGTTACATTCATCTTATTTTTTCAAATGTTTTTTTTTAAGAATGCTAGATGTGTATTTTGAAAAAATTAATTTTATTATTAAATTTTCTTATTTGAAATTGTAAATAAGAGGAGTTGACGTCTGATTTACTTTTGTAGCTTTTTAGAGATTGAATTTAATTATCTACTATTATTAAATTTAATTATAATGTTTGATTTTATTTCAATTAATAAATAAGTTGAATTCACATGTTTGAAAAAGATAAAATTCAAATTATTTTGTTTTCTATATTACCAGCATTATATTCATCTTAATTTTTCAAAGGTCTTTAAAAAAGAAGCACTAAATGAGTATTTTGAAAAAGTTAGTTTCAATATTAAATCGTTGTTATTTGAAATTGTAAATAGAGGGATGGACCTCTAATTTACTTTAGTAGCTTTTTTAGAAATTAAATTCCATTTAGAATTTTAATTCTTAATACTCAATAGGCTTCCAAACATAAGATTTCATTAAAATCTGTTAATTAAATTTAATTCAAAGGGTTCCAAACATATTGTGAGTTAATTAATTTATGGATTATTAGATCAATTATTTTTATTAAAACAATATTTTTTTATTTAGAATTAGATTGAATTTGATTGAATTAATAAAATTAATAAAAATCTAACTAGATTTTACTAATTTAATATTTTTTAATTTAATTTAAAATCTAACTCGGATTAAATTTTCTAAACTAACTTATCAAAGGATTTAATAACTATTATAAAGAGAGAGAGAAATATAAAGGAGAGAACTGAGAACAGATTCGAAGCCACCAGCCAGCTAGGTTAACATTATTACTACTTCTTACTTAAAAAAATGCCATATTAAATATTAATTAATATTTTTAATTTTATTTATTATTGCTGTCTTCTCGTTACAGGTATAACCAGCAAACGGACTCTGGGTCGTCGCCAATTCATAAGTTAAAAATCTGCGTTGGCGACGGTTACTTTCAGAAAACATCTCCATAAACATGCAATGATGGTATTTATTTTCAGCATGATAAACTATTCAGACGATCATTGTGTTAGGATCGCAGGTGGTCTGATCTTTGCCCATTGGAGGCAAAACACAATATTTAACGTCGTGGTTCAGTACTTGTTACGTCCACAGTGCAGCCAATATTATTATAGGAGAGAAAACAATAAAACTACAACAATGGAGGAGGGAGGAATCATCATCTCTACTCGACTCCCAACTCTCTCTCACTGCAGTGCTGCTTGTGGCAGCCGCTGCTGCTGCTGCTCTCTGGCAGCTCACTCCTCTTTTTTCCTCTCTTTGCTTGGGTCTATTTAGAGGCTAAGATGGCCACAATGATGGTATTTATTTTCAGCATTTACCTTATCAGCAAAGTATGGAAGGTTATCATGGGGATGCTTCGCAAAGTACCTTGCAAAATAGCCTCTAGTCAAGCTGCATTCAAGAATGCCAGTATATAGGTTTCTAATCAAATCGTGGATGGATGAGTATAGATGCGCAGACTTAACCTGTTTGAATACAATTTAAAATAGCAGCAGTAAGATTATTAATCATAAGGAGTACAGACAGACCTTACGTTCATCAGCTACAATTGGTAGATTGAGACGATATTGTGCAGACATTGCAACTTCAATCTTCTCACCATTGCCATTTTCTGTTTTTTTTTCCGAACATCTGTAGCATAAATCTTTAAAAAGGTTACAAGAAATATATATATATATATATATATAATATTAAGACTATAATGCGCTGGCAGGGAACTTGTTTTGTATGTGCTTGCGAGGCCCTTGGTTCAGCAGCAACCGTCATCTTGTATTGATTTTTGCCTTGTACACCATTTTCATTAAGGATAAATGTTTGGCATTTCAGGCCAATTGAAGGTAAATTTTATGACAAATTCAGAGTTTTTCAAGTACCCGAAAGTAGGTAAAAGCATAAACCATAGTGGAAAAAAATTTTCTTCATCTTTTACTTGAAATATAAATATATGCGTGTGGCTAGCGCATAAGACAATAACCAAGCACAAATAAGAGAATTTAAACCACATTGGATTTACGAGCAACATAGAATTTGAAAGCCTTAAACATATGACAAAATCAAGTGCACTAAAACTACCTTCCTGGGGAATTGAGAGTTCGCATGCATTCAAGATTTACATTCATGAACGGAACTGAAGAGCCAATGAGCTCGTGGCATGTCCTCCCTCCCCAGAAGAGTTCTTTGGTTCAAGTTTCTAACTATTATTAATGAAAGAGGAGGAAAAATGGTGCTCAAAATTGCGCAGAAATCAATTAAGTAAAATACGATATCAAGATCTGTCCAGAGATGCTTGGAAGCACAACTGTCAACTGCATACAAGTATTTGATCAATTAGAGCTGGAACGAGGCTGGATTGGAACAGATATGGTGGAGAAGAAAACACATCTTCCAAAGACAGTGTCAAGAATTAGCAAAACCCTGCTTTGCCTTGAGGACGAGCTCTTCAGTTGTGGTGCCAATAATCTCATTAGCACGTTTTAGCCCAACACAGAAATATCGTCCGAGAGAATCCTGTATTCAAATTTACTTCCTGGTCAGAGGAAAAGATAACAACTTGCGTGCACGGAAGATAGCATGGAAAATTCATGCTTACGCCTAAGACTAGTTTTATCCAATAGCAATAATGTTCTCAAAATTCAAAAATTTCTATGCGTGACATGGTTAGTGTGCATGATTTTCAAAAAGGTGTCTCCCAAATGTACCAAGTCCAGTTTAATGCTTAGCCAAATGCCGATTTAACTTTTATCCAATCATCTTTCAGATATACAGGTAGATTTCTCAGGGGTCCTGTATTTTTAGTCTCCGTGGAAGCCATTTGTTGCCTCAACAAATTGAAATACTTGGGTAGCAGAAGCTTTTGACAAACTTATTTAGATGATGCAAAAGATGCCTGCTTATCCAACTGGTCCTTATTGGATGTCTATATGTGGAATGATATCAACATCAATTAGCTAAGATAAAAACTGTAAATTCCGATTTCGATCTATCAAATTCAGTCAAGAGAACTGTTTCTTACCCGAGCAACAATGCCCAGCTTCTCTAACTTTTCAACTGCATCATCCACATCAAAATTACAGCTCTCACCAAACTCTTCTTTAATCAGTTCCTCGCAACGCAAATCCAAATCCTGTTTCACATTATAACAAAGTTATACCTAAGAGACAGTGCAAGGGAGATTTTGTCCTCCAATGATCAAGATTCAAGAACAATAAACAAAAATAGAAAGAGGAAGAAGTGGTCCATACCTGCCTAGTAGCTTTGCCTTGTTCCATCAATATAAAGAAGGAAATAATAACCTCTTTGACCTGAAAAATGAATTAATTTAAGCATCTGTTACTTTATAGTTAACAACAAGAAGTCCCCAATCCTGGATCATTCACCAATAAGACACTGATTACTTCATCCATATCTTAGGGAGCACTTGCTCAGTACTTCTGGAGTATATTCTCCCTCCCTCACAAAAGTGGGGTTCACAGGCTGCCAGTATACTCTTGAGCATCAATTTGGTACATGCTTTAGAGAGAGAGAGAGAGCAATTTGGCATCTTCTTTCATTTAATATGTAATCATACTAAAACAGCCCATGCACATGAAAAACGAGAGGATTTGTAAAAGAAAAGGTGATAGTTTGAATCATGATCACCAACTGAATCTCCAGTCCTCCTTTCCCTCACTCCCATGTCCAAACTCCTCACCCGAACAAGAATATTAATTAGTCAACTACATGTTATGAATAGTTACAGCTATCTTCTTCAGAAGTTACTGTTAATAGAACCATTGTACACATTATATAGCTCATTGAAAGGAACAAAAAATAAATTCTTGCAAAGAACTAAAAAGTGAACATATTGTAAAGTAACTAGAAAAGAAATCATGAAGCTTGAAGCTCACTTCCTGTTGAATCACATCATCACACAGGTGAAGAAGAGTACCCCTTCCACTATCTAGTTGTTTATCATACATGGACTGTGTAATCAAGTTTTGATATGCAGCCAAATTTTGCTGGAACCTGCAGGTAGTTGAAAAAAAATTAGCCGCATCAGTAATTAAAAAAAAAAGTTGAAGGAATGAAGGACATTTAAATCTAGAAAGAACATGTCATGTGACAGACAGAGGAGACTAGCTAAGTATTCAGTCTTGAAATGGGAAGCAGCAATAATGTTTGCAGTGTGCAGTCAGGATAACAAGATTTTGGTGAATGTGGCTATGAAATCTTAAAAAGAAATTGGAATAAACTCGAGCTTGACATTACAACGAGGGAATTTACGACAAGTCAACCCCCTCCATTGATGGAATGGATACCCCAAATTATGCGCGCTCCTAAAGCATTGCATAAATGAAGTGCCAAAGGTAAAATAGCAGTTTGAAGAAAATTGGTCGACTGACCCATAGTTTTAAAATGTTACAAATCCCCAAGAAATTCTGCATAGATTATCATAGCAATTATAATGGGAGAATAAAATAAGACTAAGACCAATGGGCGTTTAGCTCAATGGTACTCATTCTTATGAATATGGGAGAGTTGGTGATGAGGAACCAGCCACAAGATCGCAAACTAGAGAAAAACTGAATATCAAGGTAATGGTGTGGCACACAAGAAGGAAACTAAAATAACAAAGTTGAAGTCACATTTCTTTCTAAAACATATACTCTTAAAAAAATCTATCTTGTGGAACTGCATCAGTGGGCAGGTCTCACATTTGAGTCCTGCTCTTGCCACCTAAGAACCAAAGAAAGAAAGGAAGGATGGTAACATGTAACAAAATGTTCAGAATCAATCCAAATCATCCAGTGAACCTTCATTAGATCCACAACCAATTTGCCACATGCATAGTGATAAAAATGAACAGCACATAATGATATTCTAGGAATAAAAAATGGTTAAAAAAAAGTAATGGGAGAGAGAGAAAGAGAGACTTAACGTGAAGTATGTTTTAGCACAGTAACCAACAACTGTGGAAAGGACAGCAAAAATGACCCAAAGATCAGCCTTGGGCATTTCGACTGAACCAATCACAGCAACCTGCAAAGAAAGACATGTTAAGTACATTTGAACAAAATAATTGAAAGCCAAAGTGCAGTCAACTGAAGCAACTTTATTCATGAAACTCACTAGCCCAACTACAGCAGAAACCAGGAACTTGACCCAGTCCATTGGAGTTAACCCAGGGTTCTTCTTTTCAGGCTGTTGAAAAAGAGAGGATGTACATGAAGTCAGGTGGATCTCTTAGATATGGGGCAGCAAATACATACTAGAATCAAAAAAGAGATAAGCGGAGAGCAGTTAAAATCTCACAAGAACTATTTCCATATCAGCCATTGGAATGTTTTTGAAATGTTTCACATATACCCCCCGTTCAGTTTTTGATTTTGTGGGTGCCGGCCTGGAAAAATGTCATCAATGCCAATAAATTAGATATGATCTTTTAAGGATTGGTTTCCATGCAGAATGCTTCGAAGAACAAGTTTGGCATTCCATCTCACTCTCCCAACAGATAAAATAAACAATACATTAAATTTAAGGAATATTGTGTGTGCACTTACATAGAAGTGTGTGTGGTTGGGTGGGTTCAAGGAATTTAGGGGGTGGCCTCCCCCAGCAAATTTTAAAAAATTTAAGAAAATTTAAAAAATTTCCCAATGTTGCATAAAATTTTAGATAAATTCTATGAAATAGGCCCCCCAAATGCCACATCCTGGATCCATCCCTAAGTGGGTGGGTGGCTAGGTGTGGGCATGCATGTGTGTGTATGCAAATGTTGTGGCAAATGAGTCATTTCGACATGAAATTAATGGATCCTTATTGGTTTCTTAACATAGATCTAAAGGATGGTGAAATGAAACATCAATGTGAAAAGTAGGTTTCTTTATTTCCTTTAGCAATATAGGTCGTAAAGTTTCAGAGAGACAATTTAGATAATTTTTCAGATAAATGAAAATAAGAAATACCTGTAAACGACTATGATCCTATCAAATGTAGGTTCCTGTATTGTAGTCTTGCTCAGCAAATTGCTGACACTGGAGGAACAAGGAAGAAGTAGGAATGTCATAACATAGGATAACCACAAGTGATTCAATACATGCAACTTAAGCAAGCACACACTTCTCAGGTGTTTGTGTCATTGTGTATGTATAATACTATAATACTTGCCTTTTGGCATTCATTATAACATTTTTTTTCCCACTTTGTCCGAACAAAAGACATAGTAACTGATTGGATATCATAAATACAACCATGATTGATTTACTTGGTCATATAACAACAGACACAGATCTGGAGCAAGAATTTCAAGGTTCAAACTTTTGCTTAAATTCAAGCATCTTGACCAGAATGTAATTTTTGGCTTAACTATAGTATACTTGCAGAACTAAATTATAATTTATATGAAGTGATATTTAAGTCAATAAAGAGATTTAAAAAGCATGACCAGGAAAGATGTTAATTAAGTCAATAAAGAGATTTAAAAAGCATGACCAGGAAAGATGTTAAGTGCTCATCATAAGTTTCACTTTTCTCAAACTTCCGTTCATGAGCATGGAAGAGAGGGGGGGTTTATTTGACAAAACACAGCATACAACCTTAAATCCATTTTTTCCAGTCGGAGTCTTTCAACAAACAAATCATCCTGATCAGCTTCAGAGTTAAGGTCATCATCCTTCTTTTGATCATTCTTGCGCTGTCCACTTGACTTTCTTGCAAAAACAATTTCTAGCCTGCAAGCACCAAAAACCCGGAAAGAATTGAAAAAAGATGAGGAATACATAAAACAATTTAAATTGCCAGGCATGAAGGGAACAGTGTTCATATTGAAAATAATTTACATGCCAAATGTCACTTTTCAAACAGTCAGTTCAAGTTTAGGAACATTAATGGGAAATAATTGCATGTCTCCTGATTACCATTATAAGCTTGTAAGGAAAATGATCATTTTTTTAATTTCATTTGATATGGTTAAATACTATTCGTGCATTTGCCTATAGAAAGATGCAAACTATTTTAGATCTACTCCCTAAAATTATGTCCAGTCATATATTAGTTACAACAAAGTTTTTACATCATCGGCAGGAAATTTCTTACCGGGTTACTCTTAAAAGAAATCCCCAAAACCGTCCAATCAGCATGTCCACTTTCTCCATGAAAAAATAATCTGTTGTTCTATCAATTCCAATCCCACGCCGAAAGATAATGTACTAAAAATAAGTAATGATAAAGATTAGTTTCCTTGGATGAAATATAATAAGAAAAGAAAACTCAATATCTATCATAAGTGTAATCATCAATTTAAGACCTATCTGCACTTCATTTAATACATTTCCATTCACTAAAGAACATTCAACCACAATAACATTGGACAGTCATTAAGATCATGAAAGTTATTGCATCATATGGGTCAATATTGGTCAAGTGAGTGAGCATGCATCATTCGTCAAGGTTCTAGTTATCAAGAAAACTGAAGTCAAATTCCCTAACCTATGTCGCCGATTAAAGCCATTACCTTCTTAAAGACCCAAACAAGTTGAAATGAACTATTTGACGATAAGCATAAGATAAAATTAAGAAACAGAGGACCCTGCATCTAAAATTTTAACAAATACAAAAATAGATAAACAAAAGGTATCCTTGAAACTGAAATTGCTTTGGATATTTTTTCTTTACAGTGTGGCTCGTTTCTGCCTGGTGTATTTGCTTTCAGAAGGAGTATGATTCATTTTACGATGGTAGAAGAGTTCACTAGAGTTACACTGAGCATGTCACTTCATCAGCTAAAGATCCTAAATTCTAACAGTTCCATCTGATCCAGCATCATGCAAGGCCAGGAAACAGCTTTGGTTCCAAAAGCAGTGACTTTCTCTTTCGCATGGAAAAGAAAATAGCACAATGTGGCAGAAGCAAAAAACATGAGATTTGGATACCTACAACTGAAAATGTTTTAAATTATCTTTCATTTCACAACTCCAGGTAACAACAAAGTCAATTGCAAAATTATGCTCTATCGAGATAAGGGAATTAGAGTTTAGAAAGTTGCTGCAATATGCCATGGCTTGAGCAAATGGTTTAGGCAAAGTTCCAAGACGATAGTGAGCAACGCGGAGCATTAAGCGTGAAAAATAATAATTAACTCATGGCAGCTGTTTGAGACACAAGTCACACAAAAATGAAGCGGCATTGTTAAGGCCAAAATTCACATGAAAGTATGGGCTCTGGTAGTGCAATCCCCCTTCATGGTATAGTGATCCACAACTGATTCGGATATTTTGAAACTTTTATAAGACTTATAAATATTGTTTAACCTCAAACTTTCACGGTTTGCATCAATTATTTCTTAAATTGCAGTGAAGTGCAAAGTGCAAGGCCTAGTGCAGAAAATCAAAGAAATTTAGAAGTTGCAATGGCATATATATTGAACAAGATTGCATGCAAGCATAATAAGGAGTGTTTGGTATTGCAGTTGCTAGTGCTTTTCACTGGTTTTGACATGTGACTAGGAGCCAACCATTCCACATGTTGCACAGGCATCAAGAGGCCACAACAACAGGGAAAATTTGTGTTGATTGATGCTCACAAAGGCAGTCATGTACAGAAGGTTTTCAAATGATCAGCGTTGTTTAAAGTTCAATTTAGTGCAATACCTTATCAGCAAAGTCAGGGAGGTTTTCACGGGGATGATCATTAAAGTAAGCCTTCAAAAGTTTCTTGTCAAGCTGCACAGAAGGAAAAAAGAAAAAGGATAGTGGAACAGAAAATTTGAAGATGCATGAAAATATCCATGGAACACACCAAAAAAAAAAGTCTAAGCATGCTTGCATCTCTTCAAAATGAAATTACTCAAAGGCATGTGATCGCAAACCTTGGACTCGTCAACTTTGATGGGAAGATTTAGAAGATATTGTCCTGAGAGTGCAACATCAATCTCTTCATCGGTTGTTATCTTGAAGTTGCTCTTATCCATCACCTTTTTATAAATCAAGCAGAAAAATAAATTGACAGCAGAATTATTTACCATCTTGATTTGATTCTCTGCTACATCTTGTCTAACAACCGAATCGCCTCTCTTCAATTTATTATAGTTTAAAGTTGCAAAAAAGCTCTAGCTTTTGTTTTTCTTTCAGAAAAGAAAAGGTCATCCTACTCCCTTCTTAACCATGACAACAACTAGTGTTACTTGTTTCATTCCATGCATGTCCAAACTCACCCACCCGACATGAAGTAACAACAGGTGCCAAACCTGAAATAAGTAAGTCAAGAAATTCTGTTCAAGTACATCAATTTCCTCAGGAGATAGATTCTGCTGCTCCAATTTCTTAGCCCCAGACACAGGGTCAAACAGCGAATACAATTGCTGGAGACAAAACATAAATGTGAAAAACATCTTGATTTGACAAAGCTATTGCAGTGTATAGTCTGAAATGAATAAAAACAACCAAAAAATAACCAGTACCATCAAATCCTCAAACTGCAGAAGATACCAAGCTCGTATGGTGTACTCAACTCTCTTACATAGTTTCAGAAACTCAGTCCTGTCAGAACCATGTTCTGCAACAAAAAATGTTGAAGTTTTTTTCAGAATTCTCATGTCAGTTGCAAAGATTGAGTCCGTTACTAATTAAATTAAACATAAAACAGATTCACATTCTCTTTCTTTCACTTTCACATTCACATTCACAATAGAAGAGAAACAATCTGAAATCTGGTCTAATGGACCCAATTGTCAGAAATTTGAGAAAACAAAGGAAACCCACAATTCTATTCTATATATCTATGTGTAAAAAGAAAAAAGAAAGAAACTTGAGGAAAAAGATGATACATTACATACCAATGAGGTTGGCCAAGGTCATGATGAGCTTTGGTTTCAGAATTGGAATCACTGATTCCCTTTCCAATCTTATCATCTCCTTCTTCTTTCTCTCCATTGCTCCCTCAAAAACAAAACAAATCCAAACCCAATTCTTCTTCAAAAACCAGCCTTGTTTCTGGGAATTTTAGAAAGAAAGTAGCGTGAAGCTGAGGAGATTCTAATTTCTAGCTTTGTATGAAAACAAAGAAAAGGATTTTTTTTCCAAAACCAAAGACCAAAAAAAAAAAAGTAAATGAAGGGTTTGTTTCGGTTATGATTTGATGACTGAATCACTTCAGTTTACTTTGTGTGATCCATTAACTTTTCCTTCATCTCTTTCACCACCTAGACCAGCCCGTCCTCTTCGGAGGGAAATTTCATTTATTTTTATTTTTACTTTTACTGTTTAGACTAGAGTGAGGGACTCGATTGAAACAATTCAAAGAGTATAGGGACGGATGCGGGATAAGTTAAGTCTGTCTGTACTCTGTCGGATGTCGGTGGCCCTTCCCCTTATGTTTGTACTAGTTTTACTTCGCCACCTGTGTTGTCTTTGCAGCAGCGGGAGGAACTTTTTATTTAATTATTGTTACAAGGGTGTAAAAAAAAACCGGCTAATATGAAATATTTGTATTATCTAACTTAATTTAGATTTTATTTGAAATTGAGGTTAAACTGCACTTTAAAAAAAAATTATTTTTTAGTTTTAATTTAATTTTTTTAATTTTTATATCATTTTGATGAGAAACATTAAAAAAATTAAAAAAATATTATTTTAATAGATTTTCAAACTAAAAATATTTTAAAAATCAACTTTTAACACAGTTTCAAACAAACTCTTAATCTATCAAAGTGAGATAATATAGCTATTACATATAATAATAAGTTAAAAAATCTAATAAATAGATATCAAGACTCAGATGATGGGTTAGAATTTTTAAAACTCCGTTAACCTGACTCAGCTTATATGTCCTATATTTTATTTTTAAATTTGATAGTTTGTGGATTAAATATTTATTTTTATTTTATTTATAAATGTTTCAACTTCAAAATTCTGATTAGTAAGCTTATTATTAAATTTATTTAACGTAGCAAAAATAGAGGTTTTGTCTCTTTACTGGAGGGGAGGAGGGGGTAACTAAAATTTAATGGTGATATAATGTGTGAAAATTGGACTTAACATTAAAGGTGTCATGACTTCTACAATCCAAGTTTTAGGTAAGTCTTTAAATGCAAACCTGTGAAAATTAACAATTTAAGCCTAACGCATGGATATCTGTATTATTTATAAAACAAATCTAGTCCTAGCCTGATACGATATATCTAACCTGCTCGGGTCAAAAAAATTAAATGGTTTGATTTATAATTTATAAAATATTATAAGTTAGGTTGAATGTAATTATAAGTTCAAACCCTAGCCAATTATATCCATTGACACTCGTATTTAGTATTGATAGACACGGTTACAATAATTAGTGTCTTACCCGGTAGAAAGTTCAAGTAAGGGATTATCGAATCAACTTGGATCATTTTTTTTTATCAAAAACAATGTTATTTTTTTTTTCAAAAAAAAAATTGGTTTTGACCCCATTGATTTTGAACAGGTCAATCATATAGTGGATTAATGCATCAGGTCACCCAGGTTTAATTAAGTCAATGTTAAAATCGGTTCAAATTAAAACCTGGACATATCAGGCTTTGAATCACATATTTGCCAAGTCAACCCATCAAATCATAATAGGTTTGGTAACTAAATTTTTTTTTTTATATAGACATAGTTCACTTCTCGTGCTATGACGTGGGTTGGATTGAAAAAAATTTGAACATAAGAAAAGAATATCCAAGTTTCTAGGAATTCTTTGATATTTTGATATTATCATTAAACTCAATCTAGCAAGTGAAACTCCAACCTCCAAACTCAAGTCATTGTAACTAAACTCAGTCCGGCATACCAAGGTTTTAAAAAATCTACCACAACCAAACTCTTCTCGTCGAAACCAAGTTTGATCATTTTTTGTGTTAATATCACGACAATTAATTATTTTTTTTCATGGTTTTCTAGCAATTTTTTTCTTTAATTTAGAGATTGAAAAATAAATAAAATAAATTATTGAATCAAAATAAAAATTATTATAAATTTAAAGTAAGTTATGAATTTTATCCGTGTTTTAATTTAAAGCTTGATTTCATATTTAGAGCGTAAAATAATGTAATTCAAAGAAAAAAAATAAAAAAAAATGGCAGGAGATTCACTGAGCAGTGGCTGACCTTATACCTTTTTAGTTTTTGTTAATGATTATAGACATGGTGTCCTCTTCTTCTTCTTCTTCTTCTTCTTTTAATTTCAAAAGGTTTTATTTTTTGTGCTTCCGTTTTTCCTCATGTTTTTTTTTTTTGTTATGATAAGGTGTTTTAAACTCTCAACTTATCCCATTAAAATCACTTGGTAGATACATGTTTCCTAAAAAATAATAATTGTGGAATATAAATATATGTAAAATCTAGAAAAATGAGTAACATTTGAAATTAATTTTAATCTAAAACTCCAAAATTGTCGTACCTCATTTTAAAACCATCTAATAACATTTGAGATTTAAGTTTTAACATTGGGTAATTAAAAAAATTTAAGAAATGAAATATTGTTCATTAAAACAATCCGTATTTTTATGGTCCAAAACAAAATAATAAAAATAAAAATATCACATAGAAGAAATGTATATGATTTTGAAGATCATATTCATCATTTTAAAAAATGAAATTTGTCATGCACCTCAAAATCCAAATCATCTCTCTCTCATAAATAATTCATTTATTTATTTTTTCGCTTTTTGGATTTAAGGGATAGCTTAAAGCTGGAAAACTAATCCTGTACATTTCTTCCAAAACAATGAGAAAACCACAAGGAATGATATAGGCACTTGGTGTATCTTAATTTCCAAGGAGAAAACATGATTGGTAAATTGATCGGTTTAGTGATTCATAGTTATTATTCTTGATTCTTAACTTAAATTATTTTATAATTATTATATTTCATTTTAGAATTTGAATTAACTTAACTCAAATCCCGAGTTGACTTAACTCAAATCCCGAGTTAAATTGGTAAGCTCATGGAGTTTGACATCACACGAACACAATCATGAGTTTGACATTACACGGATTCAATTGTTTTTTTTGTTTGGTAAAAAAATGTATTGCTTTGTTTAAATGCAATATTTGGTTAGCTTCAATTTTATTTTGAAAGCAAAAAAACAAAAAAAAAATTGATTTCAAAGAAACTCTATGCGTTTTGTCGTGAGATTCACTCTTTTCTCAAGTAAGGATGCCATTTTTTAAAAGCACAATAACCAGGCCATCACATATTTGCTTTTGCTAATACTACTTTCAACTCATAAAGCAGCACACCACATTGTTTTTGCAGCTAATAATACTCTCAATTCACAACGCAGCACATCACACATCAGACCAGTAATACCACATAGGCCTTGAACCTTCAATACACTGAATAGACGCTTCAAATAATAACGGTAACAGCCAAGTTATTTTAGTAATCGTTATTTTTTCAAATAATTTTTTTACTTGAAAATATATTAAAATAATATATTTTTTATTCTTTTTTAAATTTATTTTTAATATTATCGTGTTAAAACAATCCCAAAACACCATAAAAAATAATTTAAAACAAAAAAAATAATTTTTGAAAAAAACACGGCGTGGCAGCGTGCAAACAGGGTCAATTGATATCTACTTATCTGGCTTTATTCCGTACACCATTCTAACGGGACAAAAGGTCCCATTCACCACCTAGATATTCTGCCAGTGTGTGATGATTGTGTGTTTTACAACAACGAGATGATCATATAGCTTCCCACAAAACGAACACGCAAAATCTTGCATGTGCAGACTCTTGGAAGTATTTTGTTTAACAGAGATCGCAAGTAAATTGAGTATGCTAGGTTGCAAGAAATGAAAGAATCGAAAACCAGTAAATCAAAAACAATGATGCGAGAGCCTTTGGCAATTTATAGCCTTAAAAATTATTGAAAGATGTTTCTCGGTCAACAAAGGGAGAAAAAAAATGTGACTGGAAACAAAAATGCAAGGTGTAACTTACCTACCAGATAGAAGATATCAGAACCTTTTTGATCCTTCCTCATCTTTGCTCTCACCTGCCTATCTAACATCTGGATATTTACATGCTGTTTGAATTGGCTCTCGTATAAAGTATGTACAAAAACCTATCTCGGAATTTGTCGCGAGATTTTGCACTTCTGCAAGTCTTGCATAAGCTCAAAAGTCTCTTCCCACAACCTCTATAGGTAACAAGTCAAGATTTACATCTTGAATTTGGCATTTCTTCTCATAATCGTAACCTTGAGCTTCACCTGCCAAAAATGTGAGGAAAAACATTCATTGATTCCATGACCTTAAGTGCGGTTTTCCCACTGGATCATGTAAAGCAGAATTGTGTGGCAAAGTCATCCATCCCATGTCATCAGGCATCAGGGAACTAGCAGTGTCACGCCCACCAAAGTAGTCAAGTGGGTGAACTGCTTGTGGTAAAGTATTACTGATCCTGGGAGTAACCCCACTCACCATACCATAGTTCCTCGGCAACACAAACTGCTCAGCAGACCCCACTAAATCAAAGGGACCACTTGGACGCTGATTGACAGGGCTACCTGAACACAATTGGTTAATGGGGTTTCTCGTATGCAGTTGGTTACACTGTGATAGAACACTAAATAGGCTTTGATCTGCATTACTTCCAATGCTCTGGTTTGAGACACTAGGACCACCTGCACCAGTCCAGTCCCTGCAAACTTGATGCTCCCCAGAGAACCAGTTCTGAGTTAGCAATCCACCATCATTTAGATGGGATTGGAGCCGTGCTGGCATACGAACAGGATTAACATTCCAGTCTTGCAGAATGACTGGTGGTGCATTTCCTTGTCTTGGAATCAAGAACCCTCCCCCCTCGGAATAAATGTCCTCTGTTATATTTTGTTGCAAGTAATCCTCAGTGTGCCTCTTCTGTCCCGGTTCAAGTGACAGCGAAGGCTGAAGCTGCCCCTGGAGATTTCCTGTAAACTGGCCATCTTGCATTATAACACCATTTGGTGATTGAAAATCTAGCCCGTTTTGTTTTTGTTCACTATGGTAGGGTAACATTGCCTGACTTTTGAACAAAGATTGAAGCAATCCACTGCGATCATGGTTTGGGTAAGAGCTGAAAGAACCATCATCAGATTGTCCGTGCAACAAATCTTTCCCAGCATCTTCTTCGTGCACTTTAGATCCCAAATCAATTAATTGAGAACGTTGCTCTTCATTAACTTGATGTGGCAGTGACAATCCACCAGTAGATGTGTATTCATGGTTTGCACTAGAATCATAATATGAATTAGGTATGCTAGCTGCTGACCAGACATCTCCACCAGAAGAAGATATAGGGATTCCCTGATTGATGGAAGTATCTGTAGCATGCATGCTGCCTGAGTACTCAGATACATGTGGAGAAGCTTCATCTGAATTTGAGTTTGAATGGACATGATTATTTTCCATATTCATATCTACAGGGTTAAGATCCTGGCCGACAGAAAGGGAGGAAATATGCTGTGGAGACTGATCCTGTGGGGAGATAGAACCAGAAATGCCATCATCAGAATTGTCAGATTCTTGGTATCTTGTTCCATGATCATTCTGACCCTGAAGCATGATCTCATGGTTCTGTTCTTGCATATCCTGAAAAACCAATGATAAGAAAGTCAAACTTCAAATCAAGAATATTTATACCATCGTACAACAATGAGACTTGAGTTGAACAGGTTTTGTTGGTCAACAGATGATATTATCTGGATAATTAAGCATGGAGCAAAAGAAAAAGGGGGAAATATAATGATGACAGAGAAATAAACCTCCAAGCTGGTTTCATGTTTGTTTGCACCTTGATCACTCTGATCCTGAAGCACAGTCTCATGGCCATCGTTCTCCAGATACTGGTTCGGAAACCAAACAAGTTAAGTATAGAAAAAGAAGATTTCTAGTTTTTCACACAATTTCTGCTGGACTGGACATACAACAAAATGATATGAGCCCGCAGGAGCAGGGTGAAAAGGAAAAATATATATGGCCAGAATGGCAGACCTCCACTGGATATTTTAATTTGCCTTTCATCTCTTGCTCCATACATTTGGTTATCTCCTGTCTCTGAAACTGTCTTTGTCTCCAGATCGCATATGCTGCAGGAAGATCTTTGTGTGCCAATTGCATCCTACATGAAGCAAAATCCTATTTTGAGAGGGAAGACATCATATATTTTTGTGTCCATAAAAAAGGTGCAGTCCAACTAACCAATGCTCCAGCAACTTCTTATGTTCCTCTTTCACAAATTCTTCATATGGTTGTACATGCAAAGTATCAAGGTCACCTAACACACAGTTAAGAGACTTAGATTGAATGCTTTTACCGGATTGCTTCATGCTCTTGACAAGTTGGTGCTGCTTCTTGCTTATCTGAAATATCAAATGCAGATTATCAACAAAATCCTCAAAAAAAGAAAGAATAAAAAAAACAAGAAGAATTGCATGTATTTTCCTCATCTCCAACATTTTGCAAATGTTTAAACCTTACTGTTATATGCAAAAGTGAAGTTCATTATCACTTGATTCAGTTACTAATTGCTAAAGGGAAACATCAATTGTGGTAGCCACCTAAGCATGCAGGATGGAATGTGTAGACACATGAGACTTGACAAACAGGAGAACCAAGTTAAATAACTCCAATGAATGTTTTAGGAGTGAAGCTAACTGCTTCAGAAACTGAATCTCAAATTATTTGAAGAAAAATCCACGCAAGTGATTGGTGCATTACAAGGAATTGTTTACTCACAATTTCATTGATTCAAGACTTCAAAGCTATGTGGGAAAGTTAGTGTTTAGAATATCTCATGTTCTTTCAGATTCTACCATCAGAACTATCAGGGATTTTCTTCAGCTAAACCCG
>Ga0307510_10002840_pt1 | contig 19894 bp, 22 predicted proteins | sample 12_EM_MG_FD_207224 | JGI IMG/M metagenome (GOLD analysis project Ga0307510, IMG submission 207224) | Populus trichocarpa ectomycorrhiza microbial communities from riparian zone in the Pacific Northwest, United States - 12_EM | ecosystem: Host-associated > Plants > Roots > Unclassified | place...
GCTTGGACCTTAACCTGGACTGGTCAAAGACTGGACTGGACTGGACCTGAAGTATGGTCTTTTGCAGTCCAGTCCAGTCCAGTCCAGGTTAAATTTCCAGTCCATGGACTGGACCTCTAAACACTAGAAAATCCTTTGGCATAAGTTTTCCGATGAAGTCCAGTTTAGTCTCTTTGTCAAAGGAGTCCATATTTTCCTTCAAATAATCAGCGAGACTGTCAAGGTTTTCGATATCTGGCATAACAGGTGCAGCATGAACCCTAGTAGGTTCCCTGGGGTTGTTGGAACGACTGCTGAAGTTACTGCGGTCAGTTTGTTTCTTGCGACAATCCTTGGCTTGGTGTCCCTTGATTTCACAGTAGAAGCACAAGTTGCTTCTCATGAGTTCTGCTTTCTTGGCTTCAGAGTGTTGTTGTCCTCTGCCAGCGGTAGCATTGATGTCTGAAGTGACTGTAGCATCAACGTCCATATGATATCCTCCTTGAGAGGTGGTGCGTCAATCGTTTTTGTTCCTCCAGTTGTTGTTTCTCCCATAACTGCCTCTTCCTGGGTTATTGACCTGCCTAGGGGCAAGTTTGAACGCTTGGAAGAGTCCCTGACGTCTTTGGGTGAACTCGGCTGCTGCCTTCCATTTGAGATGGGATTTGCGGGCCTGTTCTTCCTATTCTTTGAAAGTCCAGGGAACTTTAGCGATAGGGTCATAGGTGGGGGAATTAATGATGGCGCTAGTGAGTCCTTGAGTCATAGCATGCTTGAGGGTTTCTATGGTTCCCTTGTCGTCTAGTTGAACATCTGCTTTATGAGTGAGTTGTTTGAATTTGGCAAAGAAGTCGTTGAGACTGTCTCCTTGCTTGAGTTTGCATAACTCCTGGTAAGCTTCGGATCGACGGTTCTGGTTGGTGAAGGCGTTATGGAACCTCTCCATGTAGTCGGTCCAGAGATCTTCATCTGTTTCGTCGCTTCCATTGTCTAGTGTTTCTCTGAGTTTCAGGAGTTGTTCTCCTTTCCAGGCATCTACACGAGTGCCATCCATGTAACTGAGCATGGTGATGATCCTAGAGAAGGGTTTCTTCATGGTATCATTGGCTCGGTTTACTGTGTGCCATAGGTCCCAATTGAGTAGGAACTTGATAGTTTTGTTTCTGTCTCCATTGAATATAAATGGAGGGTTTCCTTTGAGAGCGCCGTTAGAGGTGTTTGTGATAACACTGATCCTCTGCGCCTGTGCATCCTGCTGGGCTTGGCCAGTAGCGACGTTAATTTCTTCCTGTTGTCCTTCCATAGCGGTTGGATGATCTGGGGTGTTGGGGTGGGTAGGAAGCTGCTGAAGTGCTGTGGTAACTGCTGTGATAGTGAGAGGGACGCTGGCCTCTTGTTCGTAAAAGATGTGGTTGGGGTGCTGAGGGTCTGATATGATCCACCAGCCGATGTTTGAGCCTGTGTATATGCCTCTTTGATTGGTTTCCCACTGGTTATTTTCTCAGCAGAGTCTGACCCAGTGATAGGTGCCATTGGCCTCAATGAATTTGATAGGTGCATGTTGTCTTCTTGGTTTATCAAGGTAATATCCTGTGTCAGGATGTCCTGGTCCTTGATTGTCGAAGTATACATTAACTTTGACATGCTCTGGGAGATCATCCTGTTGTCTCCTGAAGATTTGTGTAAACTCGTTGCTGAGTGTGTATGTCTGGGTGGTCGCCACAGTGGTAACAACTCTGTGTTTCAAGAGTTCATAGGAAAGCCTAACTTGTGTTAAGGTCCAAGGGCCTTAAAGACGCGACATGCGTGGGTTGGTTTGGCGACAACTGGGATTGCTTAGTGGGTTGTCCTCCTAAAGCAATGATCACATGAGTAGCGCAGTACCGGTTGGCTACACAGTATAACAAGTAAGTCCCTGATGATAAGGGCAACTTCTGAGTGTCCTGATAGATGATGAAAGGGGAGAGCTTCAAGAGGGGATTGAAGCGACTGAGAGTTCAGGCTGTTGACTCTGAGAGTCCTGGGTGGAAGCTACAAGTCTTGGATTGAAAACCAAGTTAGGCTTAGGGCCTAACTGCTAAAAGTATGAGCGCTTATATACAAGTGAGAAGTAACGGGTCACAGGAGTCACAGAGTAATGGAGTCATGTATAGTAGGGTTCATCATGAGCTGGCAGTTCTAAGTATAGCTTCATCATGAGCTGGCGGTCCATCATGACGTGGCAATGAGCTGGCAATCCATAAAGGGTTAAATGGTGATACTGCAGAGTGCTGCGGACTGCGGCGTGATGGCATGTGATATCTGACTGCGGAATGGTCAGGTGATCCATCAGATGACTTGTCAGGTGATTTGGTGGCGGTCCGAGCGGCGTGTGAGGAAACAAGTGGGGAATGAGTGACCGAGAGCGCAGAAATAAATGGTGGAAAATAGCAGAAAATTGGTGGTAGGACCCAGGATCGTAACAAAGTAGCAAAGTTTAATGAAGGACAACAAGAGCAATAGGGTCTTTCAAACATGCCATTAATCACATCATTATTTTTCTGATTAATTTGTCCATTAAGTCATTTTTTGCGCAAAATTTGGATTAATGAATGAAATAATGAGAAAGATAATGGGCAATTAATGGTCAACTTTGAAACCCCCCCCCCACGAAAATGCAAATAATGGTGAAAATAATGTCTTGGGGACTTGTCGGCATGGTGTTGGCACTTCCATCATATTTCAGTCTCCGACCCACCCATTGGCGAAACCCTAGTGTTCATTGTGTTGGTTTTTTTTTTGAACACGCGCTCATGCCACAGCTACCACTTCGTTGCAAACTACTTGATGAATTGGATGACGTTGACCGTTCTTTCAAACATGCCTGGCTTTCCAAATACCTGCAAGATGTGACCATCAAACCTTTCCCCTCCCTCTCAGCAAGTGACAGTGACTCCAGCGAGTCCTCTATATCAAGCATCAGCAACATCAGCACGATCTCATCCCTTCACTCAGATGACGAGTCATCCATCCAGCCTTTCCTCTCGCTCTCTTGTTCTGACCTTGAAGAGATGTATTTCCTTGTGACACAGGCCAAAATCAACAAACTGCACCGAGAAATCCTCATGTCGAGGGTTCTATGCCAGAACCCTGCAGTCAAGAAGGCATCACAACTCCCTCTCCTTGAACACTGGCGCACTGGCAACATCAAACAGTACAGGAGAAGAGTCCATGTTGACCCTGACACCTTTGATGGCATTGCCAACAAGATCCGTGCCCACCACATTTTCCACAATCACTCCAACACCCCCCAGGCCCCAGTCGAAGTTCAACTTGCTATTTTTCTGTTTTGTGCCAGCCATTATGGTAACGCTGCCAGCCCAGAAGTGATAGGACACTGGGCTGGTGTCAGTCTGGGCATGGTAGTGAACTGCACCAATCGCATTATGCTGGCCCTTTTATCACTACACAATGAATGCATTCACTTCCCAATGGCAGAGGAGTGAGAGAGCATGAAAGCATGGGTCATGGCACAGGTATGCCCTGAGTGGAGTGACGGGTATATGATGGTGGACGGCACCAAATTCCTGCTATTCCAGCGGCTGGGTCTTCACAGCGATACCTGGTTTGACAAGAGTCAGACATACTCATTGGACTGCCAGGTGTGTGGTTATGTTTATCTACGCTATTGCAATCTAACCCTTTACTAGCTTGTCACGCTTCCCAATTCACTTGCCATTGTGGACTATGCTGTTGGCCATACTGGCAGTGTCCACAATGCCCAGGCCTTCTGCGCTACCCACATCTTCAAGGAGCACAAGCGCATTTTGGCCCCTGGTGAGTGGATATGGGTGGACTCGGCGTATCCTCCCGAGACATGGTGTGTTGCACCATTTCGGAAGCCTGCTGGTGGTGAGCTGTCACCCGATCAACGGACATACAACTACCATGTGTCGAAAGTAAGTTCCTATTGTATTTCTTTTGTCTTCTTACGATCCTCAATTACTAGGTCTGCATATGCGCTGAGCACGCAATTGGGCTACTCAAAGGCCGCTTTCAAGCCCTCCGCGAACTCTGAATTCAAATCACCTTGCCCAAGGACCACAAATGGGCGATCACTTTCGTCCAGTGCTGCATTATTGTGCACAACCTGATACTTATGCTTGAGGGCGGGAACTTTGACCCACATTTTTGTGAGCGCCTCTATGTGGCTGGAAGACGATATCTGGCGCCACACAACAACGAAGGTAGCAATGATGGATTGCAGGAGGTTTGGCGACACGTGGAATCGGAAGGGCAGAGGTTCCAGCAGTGGATCATGACACGGCTTTTCAATAGCAAATCGAGCAGGGCAGTGAGGCGACCTGAATAGCAGGCCAGATAAACTTATATTGAATGTACCATAGATAGCTGTGGTGTAAATGCTATGTGGTTGGTAGTGTCTATTACTTCAGCACAGATGGCCCTGGAAGGCCCCAGTCAGTAGAAGGGAGAGGGAAAGTAAAGTGATCCGCATTAGAGGGGTATGCATTTGTCGGGTGATATTTGTTCATAAGGCTGGGGGCTTGTCTGCTCTTCAATCGAGCGAGCTCAACCTCAAGTTGAAGCATGCGTTCCCTGTATGCAAGCTCCTTCTCTTGCAATTGGTGCTTGAGTAAGAGCTCCTCCTTCTGTGATTGTTGCTTGAGTGTGAGTGCCCGTTCCTCAGCAGCAAATTGGTCCTTCTCACGTGCTTGTACCATCTCATGTTCCATCTTTTGATGTGCTTGCACCATCTCATGTTCCATCCTTTGACGTTTCATTTCAATGCTGGCCAGCTTGATGGTCTGCGCACTCTTTGCAAGGTCGGCAAACTGGGACTGGTCACTACTAACTGATTTGAGTGAGCTGTCAACGTGGGAACATTTATTTGAATTGCGACCACTGGATGTCAGAGCTGAGGGAGTGTGCAAATTGCCCTGGATGGCAGGTCTCCTGCGATCCATGACTGGCGTCGCTATATGCCCAACAGCGATGCTTGATGCCCTGGCCAGTGTAGACTTGAGGGGGAGACCAAACCTTGCACCAAGATCAGCATTGCCAATGGAAATCAACAAGTATGATTGCGTACCTCAGGAGCATCATCAAATCCTTCCAGCCCAATGTCAATGTCAACATCCACAAGTCCGGCAGCACCCTCAACCAAGTCCACCAGGCTTGCGTCCTCGATTTCATCCCCCAGTAGTTCATTCTCAGGCTCTTCTTCTGCAGGCCGTATAAGCTTGTGAGTTCTCCAAGGTGCGAGCATCTTAACAATCCCCTGCCCGAGCAGGCCTTATTTTCCTAGGAAACCACTGTTATATGTGCATCATGGTCAGGTAACCTCCACCTTGACGTCGGAGTGTTTCATTGTTTCGAGAAGACCTTGAAGCTAAAGATGACCACATACGGCCAGCCTGGGGTCTCAGAATTCAAAACCTTGCTCACGTGAGTACATGGCATGATCGCACCTTGAACACAGTGGCTAACAAATATCCCCGTATTAAGGGAACTGTGCGACATCGACTTATCCGCAGTTGCCATTATCACTTGCCCTCCTGAAATCCTCACCTGCTTGAAATTACGGCTTAGGAGGCGAACCGTCTTCATCATTTTCAACTCTCACCTGCGTCCATCCTATCCCAATGTTGCAGGGATGATGACCATCCCTCGATCGAAGGCACTTCCTGCCGACTTACCAAACTCCTTCCTACTGTCGATCCTTGGGACAGTTTCCTTCAATGGCAAGCTCAGCTCTGATGCGATTACAGTGGCCACATGTTCATACAACACAGCATCGAGATGTCCATGCCAACATTATGGCAAGCAGTTCTCAAGTCCAGCTTAGCCCAATTATCCATGCAGGCAGAGCTTGCTGATTTGCGCTCACAGAGCGATCTGTTTAAAAGCGAACGGCAATGTTTGGAGAGTGAAATCAAGGAGGCGGAAGTGCAGAGTCGACAGCAAGAGAGGCGCATTCAACAACTCGAATCATCTGCACCCAACTCCAGATACTACCATCCTTCCACGCCACCAAGACAATCCTCTGCTTCATAGTCGCCGATGCGCTTTTCATATCATCTGTCTTCCTCTGAGGCGTCTACCCCACTGTTATGATCCACCCCAATTTTTCTCATCCTCATCGGACCCCCTCCTCATCACCATATCCAAGCCACCCCCCATAGCAAAGCAACCATTACCATTGAACCCATCATCCTTACCAGACCTACCACCCTTGCCATCCAGTAAACCATCTAGACCATCGTCGCCTCTTGATCAGCCCCCAGTTGAGCCCCTTGTCCCCATTCCCTGGAACGTCCATCATCAGGAATACTCCTCAATGGAGATGTACCAAGAGCCAACCCCAGTAGAGAACCCACTGGAAGAACCAGACAGTCCTATGGAGGACGCGCTGCCTTTAGAGCCAGAACCATTCACTCCATACAAACCTGACGTCCCTGGAGGACAGACACATACCCTGTCTCCAGAAGAGTCCCCTATCGAACCCTGGGAAGCATACCTCACTCAGCCCAGCAGCCCTATATCCCACAAGCACTCCCTGTCACCTACAAGTCCCTCTTCAGCACCCATACGACAACGCACCAGTAGAGAAGGCAGTTACCAGTCGATCACCCCTCCTACCTCGTCGCCCATAGTTGGCACCTTGCCCCAGAGTCAGGGTTACCAGTCGACCTCTCCCGGAGGATCCGCAGACAATCCCTCATCCACGCAGAGCTCTGCAGACGACGTGGATGTCGACATGACCCTCAATTGGGTCACCATCAATATGGACTACCTTAAAGGGTAGTTGCTTACGCTAGACGCCCATTAGACCAGAACGGGCACGCGGAGACCAGATCTCCTCGGATCAATCTCAAACCTCGTGGTCGTCATCACACCATGACGACGCTTCTCTTCTTGGAAAGACCTGCCGCCATTGTTCCTCGGTTAAGGATAGATTAGGCAATTCCCTGATCCCTCATTCGCTCTCGCTCATTCTCTATTGTTCGACTCATACAGACCGCAGCACTTGTCCGCGGAGTACCATACGATACAGACAGCCCCCTCTTGACCAGAAGTACCTACCTTAGTGACCATGGTCCGTGCACGATTGTGCCTGTATATAAGCGCCCTGTATTTCGACAGTCAAGCCCTAAGCTTGACTTGATTCTCAATATCAATGTTCTTGAAAGCCTCCCTTGTGCCTCCCCTTTTACCCACTTGTTACATAAGCCACTCAGAGTTGTCTCTAGTAATACTAGAGACTTCTACCTCTTCAAGTACTTGCCACCAGTTCACCTCTTAGTACAAGTCGTACTATCAAGGCCTGTTGAAGCCTTAACACCCACCCTCTACGTCCACTTCTACATTCACATCCTCTTCCGCTGGCTCAGGATCCGATCACACACTTGGTCGCCATGGCAGCCCACCTACCCAACCCGTTGATCGCGAAGATGGTCTTAAGTATGCTTTGCATCTGCAGTGTGAGTATGATGACGAAGATCACGCTCTCTCAGTACAACACACCCAACTCGCTAATTGTTCAGGACCCCTTTGTACGTTCCTTGCCCCCCTTTTGCTTACAACTCCTGCTCTGCCTCTTTTAAGTTACGCACCTTTTCTACCTAGCCATCAGACACAGGACGACACCGCTCCCTTTCCTCGCAGTAGCGTACTTGTATATAACCACCCGCGCTGACATCAGCCTGGGGAGCGATCAATCGAGAAACCTATCGATGCAATAGACTCTGTCCTCTTCTTGTTTGCGTGATGTCGCCGCCTCAAGCTTTCCGTACGCCCCGTTACGATTCCCTTTGCATGCTCCCGGCCTTTTGGGCGTGTGGCCACTCCCTCGCTTGCTTCTCCCTCTCCTCTCTTGCGACTTTGCTTTCCCTTCGGGATTGCGAACTCGCCTCAGATCTCAAGCACTACTCCCCAAACTCGCATAGCGTGGATTTACCTCCCGCGCTACAGTACATCTCGGAACTCTTCAACAAGCCTGACTGATTAGTGAATGATGTGGTTCAGGTCCCTATGCAACCGAGTGTCCTATTGCAATAATAATAACATTTATACATCCTTTCTCACGTTTCTAGACGAGTACTACTGTACCAGTAGTCACTTTACGATACCTCACCCCAGCGGCGACTATCCACTATCGAATCAGTACCCCTCCGGTCCAGCAGACATTTTTGCCACATGATTTCACGCTTGCGTTATGTGGGCCCCAATCTCTAACGCCCCATCCCTTCTGTAACACAGACATAGAGTCCACATGTAAGTTCAAATAAGGAAGGGTGAAGAAAGATATGAAATAAAACCAAAACCAAAGTCATGTTCCAGATAATCCAAGAACACACAATGGAGTGGGTTTGAGGAAGGAGAGGGCCATGCTTGCCCCAGTCGATCGAGAGTCACAAGGCACGCAAGCAGAGTGAGAAAGAGGGAGAGAGAGAATGGAGCGCAGTTGTCCTGAGCACACAACATCAGGAAAAACCTCAGTAGTGAAGCGAGGTTAAGCAAAGTTAAGTGACAATAAGCGAAGAAAATCTGTGTTCAGTGCCATACGTAAGCATCTAACAACAATAAAAATGCTCTGTGTGCACGCCACTGTAATTGCAAATAAGAGATTATGGAAAAAGTCAATCTTTAAGACAAATGCAGAAACATGTCTCTATCACTGAACGGGTTAATATAGAATGAGTTACAGTGTTCTAAAATTGAGAAAGTGTTCAACTCATCAGGCAGTGAAGAGTTTGATGTAAGCCGCGGAAATAAATGAACACTGGAGACTATCTCATCCACTGAGATAATACTCACTCACCTGTGCCCACCAGTTAATGACCTTGAAACCTTATACATGCCATGATTTCTATCCAGCATGTGAGGAACAGGGTTGAAACATTCAATATAAGCAAGATGTGTTGGAACTTGTGTGGTGCCTGAGGGGAATATCTCCGAGAGTATGGTGGCTGGGATCTGAAAAATGACCCGAACCTGTGCGATCCTATAATCTAGAGGGAACCAAGTTAGCTAGATTTTGGCACCAATGATCAGACCAAAACCTACCTTGAATCCGACATGCGTTGCCTGGCTGTTGACCAGTCCGGACCAGCACTGTGTCAAAGCGTGCTGGTATGATCCGCCTGTGTGTCCCAACTTGTTCCAGCTGGATATGGACGCTGTCAACGACGGCTCCATCTCTGTTGGTGAATTTGATTTTATGGAACACAGGGATGCGGTGGAACTGGATCAGAGTGTTCTCTCCGTGATTGCGTAGGGCCTGCCCTGAGAGATGGGGTTTCTTGAGATGTGCAAGAAAGTCACCAAGAAGGTCCTGGAAGTCAGTAGCACCATACTTGTATGTGACATCTTTGAATGACACCCTCCAAAGAGTCGGATTTTGAGTCATCTTGAGATAACGTGTGCCGGGCTGTGGGGGCGTGCCGATTGGTCCTTGATGCAGAGCACTTGCAGGAAAGTGCTGCTGCTGCCACAACTTAATACGAATCGCATGTTGTTGTACCTTCTCGCGGTGCTCCAACCAGGTGGTCATTTGAGGATATTCGTCTTTATGGTTTGTCGAACGATAAGCATCCTTCACGAAGTCAATATGAAGCCGCTCGGTCTGCTCTGTATTATAGTTATCAGCTGTGCCAAACAAGCGGATTGATGAGCTGTAGTGGAGAAGGCTGTGAATCTTTGGAATATTGAAGTGATCCCGCACCCCAAGATCCACAAAGATATCCTTATTTTTATGAAACATGAGCAAAGCACGCTCAAGGCAAGTGATTGTATTGGCCGTTTGAGAGGGCAATTGGGCCAGATATAGGAAATCAAGAAGGCCATGGACAGCCCTGAGCAAACGTGGTGAACTAGAACCATCACGAAGTCAGAGGTCAACAACCAGTCCTAAGAGAAGCCGGCAGATGTTCTTGTGCTCCTTGCCTGAAACACAAGAGAGTATTGAGATCCCCTTCGGAAAGAGAACAATCTGGTGATTTGGGGGCACCAATCGACATCGCGCGTCGATACTCTCCCCCCTGAAGATCAACGGATCTGATAGCCATGCAATCAAGTGCTTCATGACCCCCTGAAGCAATTGATGGAGGATGTCCGGTGTGATGGAAATGTAGATATTCACGAATGGCAAATGCTCCCAGAAAGGGTGAAAGATGGGCTTGATCCCATTATCTCTACACGCGGCATGGAAGGTGCGTACATTGCCGTCGGCCAGTGTGTAAGTTCTGCACGCTTCTTGATAGTCACGGGACGGGAAACTGTCGCAGCCCCCAAGTTGATTGTGTGGGACTTTGCATTTGGGGCATTCACCGTAGTACATACAAGTAACCAGGATTTGTTCAGGGTAATCGCCAATGAAATTAGCCAATATGGGATGGCATCGGCGCCAGGTCCCATCCCCACCCATCATCAGTAGACCTGTTTCACCATACGACACGAGAGGGGCTAAGAGGGTTTGCATGCAAAAGTGGAACAAGTTAGCAACTGCACGACGACGGGCAGCCTTATTTTTGATACCCTTTAGCTTGGTCATAGGGATGTAACCAATCAGCATCTGGGCATGGCGTGACAGCTTCTGATGGATCTCCTTTGGGATGTTTCTGATGGTCATGTATACTGGGTATGCCTGCTTTCCACCAAAGATGGTTAGCTGCGTTTTGTCAGTGGATACAATGAGCAGTATTATTGTTGCACCAGGTCGCTGTGATTCAAGAGATCCCTGGCTCCATTCTTCAGTATGGGAATTGGAAGTATCTTATATTGCGCACCTGTACAGACCACCACCAATCGCCTGTATACAATTCGCTGTATACTTGCTGTGTTCGCTCACAGTCCACATAGTGTCGCTCAGGGGCAAAGACCAAGTCCTGCACGAATTCGGGATTTCCATAGATTGAGCGGATACAAAGCAAGATGTCCCGAAAATGAAATTGAAGGGTTTCGTGTCTGACAAGGATGTCCAGCGTCTGGAATGGTGGGCGGCCAGGCAAATCGTCGATGATTGAATTGAGATCCTTTACAGTACGATAGGAGAGGCCAAGCTTCCCTACAACCTTTAACTACATTTAGCAATGGAGTAATAAAGAAAAAAAAAGGACACACATCAGGAATCGCAAGCAGATCTGCCAATGCTGAAGAGCTCAGCCTATTCAACTTAGCCCAGTGTGCAAAGTCCCATTCGATTTCGGATTGAAAAGGTGCCCAGATAGTGCCACCAAGCCCTTCTTGACTCGAATCATATATGGAACACCCTTGCAGGCCATCCATTGGCGCACTGGGCTTTCCATGGGCAAAGCGTTCTACAACCTCCTCAGGGTGGGTGTGAACGCTGCTTGGCTCAACTGGGTTAGCCAGGTCTTCAGGGGGTGACTCCAATTCGGCCGACGGAATTTGTTCAGGGTCGGGTCCATTCGATTCCAAGTCCAGGAGCTCGTTTGTCTGGATCCGGGTTATGATGTTGAGCACATTAGCATCCATAATGTTGGTGGTGTTGGGTGTATGATCTCTGTCCACACTGTTGTTGGCTCGATCGTCGGCTCGACTGTTGGCATCGGCACTGTTGCCAGCATCCCCAACATTCATTGCTGTTGTGGGTTTAGTGTCGGGCATAGGTCAATAAAATGTAACCTTACAATCATCCATGTTACCTGTCATTGTGCTCTCAACACCCAGTGACGAAAATGCTGGCAAATCAGAAGACGTTCTGTTGTGTCCTGAGGGATGTCCGCTGCCAAAAGACAAACCAGGGTAGTGCGCCAGTGTTGAATTTGCTGTCAATGTCAGTAATGTTTGCGCAAAGGGGGAAGATCCATGCAAAGATTGGGGTTGGGATGCTGCATACACAGCACAGCATCCAGGGCGATGGGTCTTAGCAAGGTGCTGAGTGAGGCCGGTGTGTGTAAAAACCTTATGGCAAGCCAGACATGTGGACTCGGCAGCGTTCATGGTAATGGTGGAGGGGGGGATAACAAGAAGAAAGGCCATCACAAAGCCGCACTCTACTAATAAGTCCCTCAGTGCCCGGAATTTTGGCATAAAAGGAGGACGTACTGTTGCAGAAGACCCCATCATCGTTCCACAGTCATTACTCAATCACTCCTCTCATTCATTTTCACTCACACACGTCGCATGGCTCCTCAAACACGTTGCTCTCAGACAGTCAGCCGACTGCTGCTGGGTCACACCCAGATGGTATGCGACGAAAACAGGCCTCAAGTTTCACAGATGATGCATGGAAGTACAAAGGGCACGCTGCCAGCCATGCATCAAAATGGTAGAATGTCCATACAACCTAGCCCCAGCCAACCCAGTGAGTTATATTATTTCAGCGAGAGACATGTCACTCACCACACTAAGCAGAAAGGAAGCGTGGAATGTCCACCACCTCTCAAATCGCCACTAATCTCCCTGGTCCAGCCCACTCAGGATCTATCAAGCGGGCTTGTAAGAATGGTGAGTGCCATGATGATTAAGGAGACCAAGCTGACTGGTAATCAAAGACGGCCATCTGATGGCACTCGGACTAACAGTTGATGGTGATGGCGATACGGAAGAAGACGAGGAAATTGCACACGTTGTCAACGTCCAGCCTAAGCAACGTGCCACAATCAGCAAAGGGAAGAAACGTGACTTGCGTCTCAGTCAACAAAGTGACCGTGAGTCTTGCTTACATATCATTGTTGTTCACCAGCTTACCAATTTTCTTTCCAGCATCGTCTGTTCAAACTCACCATGATGATGAGCCGGAACCCAATCTCTACGACAAGTTCAATATTGACAGCCATGTTGAGAATGCCGACGATTGGGTCAGTGATGACCAGGTAATAGAGCTCACTTGCAGGAATCCCTCAAAGATGGCTGAGGCCATGGCTATCAAGGTAATGTTGCTGTCGCTGTAGTCCCCAAGGGCGTTAACTCACTTTCGTTCACAGAGGCCTACTTTAGGAGGTGCAGGCCCCTCTTTGAGTGGTGCTGGGCATCCCCCCTTGACGCAAGGGGTCCTTGGCGGCTCTACCTCAACTCTGAGTGTCAGTGGTTCTATCCCATCAACCCCGAGTGCTGGTGGGCTTGCCGCGACCAACAGTTTTAGTGGCTCTAGCGAGGCCAGTACCACCGACATTCCCACTGGACTGACTCTAGGTCTGCGCCACCTTCATGTGTCTGTATATTTATTGACTTTGATCGCAGCACCCATTGGTCTCCAGCCGCCTCCAGTCACAGGGAATCAGGCGGGGCTTGTGTTATCCCTGGACACAAATGGGGGGATCATGCTGACTACGCAGCAGCCCTTGGTCCGCATGGTGATCCAGGATTCATTTGACATTCTCTGTGCCTCACTTGTCTTCATCAACGCATTTCCCAATGCTCCCCTTGCTGTTCAGTTTGTCAAAGATGCTCTTCTTAGCTCTTGTTATGTTCTTGGGCTTACACAGGGTGCATTTTTCATTTTCCACCTGCTTACTAAGCCTTTCCCATCACGTGACCAACCACCCATCCATCTTGATCACATGACCAATCACCTGACTAGTCACCTGACCACCCACATAACAAAGTCACATGCCATTCCAATCACCTGCTCCTCAAAGTCACCTGTTCTACATCACCTGCTCCCAAGTCACCTGCACATCACCTGATACTCCCTCACCTGACCTCACATGACCCTATCCCTACCCCTGACTCGTCTCTATTCGCTTACCTCAGCCTCGCTTCCGGATTCTCAGCCCGCTTACTATACTTTCTTCATAGCCTTGTTTCACAACTCATACTGACTCCTTTCTTGTTACCTTCACGCGTGAGTCAGTTCCGCAGTATATGACTCCATCTTTTGGGCTATGACTCGTTACTAGTACAAGTACTCGTCGTATTATGCCTTAGTCATATAAGCCTCCTCACATGTATATAAACCCTCGTGTTTTCCTAGAGTTGGGCCTTAAGCCTGACTTGGTTTAATCCCAAGTGTTGTAGCTTCCACCGCGCTTTCAGTTTTCGCCCGCATCCCTTCTAAGTCGTCTCGAACATCGTCGAGACTCTCCTCTACATCTTTCATTATCACCACTAGTGTCTTGCACGCGTGCAGACCCGTCATACCAGCGCATCCAAGGGCCAGTGTTCACTACCTGCGATCCCTTGAAGTACAAGTCCCGCCGCCATTATACAAACCCGTGCACGTCGCACCTTAGGGTCCTTGGCCCTTAACACAAGTCAGGCTTACCACCCAGGCTCCGCGGAGCATCACAGACATCATCTACCCTGGCGGGTATACAACTCATTGGAGAATTAGACAACACTCACAAGCGCATACAAAGAAGACAAGCAGACAACCTCCCTAACCACGTTAAGGGACAGGCACACTTCGAATCACATCCCAAACTCAGGGGAAGAGCGAACCCAGACACAGGCTATTATATCAGCACAGGCACAGATAAACTTGCTGTAGAATTCGTCACAGCAAACGGAGAAGACAACTGGACACAACTTGGAAGAGAAACAGACGGCACCTGGTACACTACCAAAGAAGCTCTTGTTCCCAAAGAAAATAGGCTACTAGGCTGGTGGAATACCAACGATTCCCAGCACCCAGACTTCTTTATACATCACCCGGAACACGCACCAGCACCCCCAGAAGAGACACTCGCAGGAGGTCTTCACCACATTGTCACACTCCAGGGAGCGAATCCATTCACTCCGCAGACACCTATCCTACCCCAGATCGAAACAGCAGCCACTCAGGGCATTGCTATCCCTGTTAACATCGCACCAATTGCATCCACACTCCCAGCTGCATCTACAAGCATACCAGTCTTACCCCCAGCTCAACCAGTCACACCAAGTGCACCAGTAATCGTTGCTACCTCAGGATCAAACACACTCACATACATCCCACCTACCATGTCAGGACAAGCAGGAGGATCGGGACCAGGTGCAGGAGGCGCAGCAAGCATAGCAGCCACTACAGGTGGAACAGGACAAACCGTCACAGTTGCAGCAGTATCATCCAATGGTGGACTCAAAGGCACCCCACCTCCCTACTTCAGCGGAGACAGGGATACTAGTCACAACTTCCTAGTCAACTTTGGCATCTTCAAATTCGCTAACAGAAACAATGATGCCATGAGCAACCCAGCCACACATGTCACCACGGCACTCACCTACATGGGCAGAGTTCTAGTCGACCCATGGAAGGAACAACAGATGACGGAACTTCAGACACGCATCGCTGGAGGAACCGCAGACACAGAAGAAGTCCACTGGATGACCTTCGAACAGGCGTTCAGAGACACATTTTATAACACCAACATCAAAGTGGAGGCCTACCAGAAACTAGAGAACCTCAAGATGAAAGACAACTTGGACGTCTTCATATCCAAATTCAAGAGATATGTCACTGCCTCAGGGATAGACATCAATTCACATGGCATCATCCACTTGTTCAAAAAGGGACTTGCCGGCGGTCTAACCACAGCTATAATAAACAGTCAAGGCTACGACCCAAGGAACCCCTGGGCCACATTCCAACCATGGGAAGATGCTGCATGCGCCTGTAACCTCAGATGGAAACACACCCAAGAATTTAAAACCAATTTACGCCAAGGATACTATGCCGCACTTGGCCAGAAACCCTGTGGACCACAGCAGCAGTCATGCGGAGGAGGAGGACAACGCCTCACCACATCCCAAGGAGGACACTATATGGATATCGACACTACCATTGCTACCAACATTACTGGTAGAGGACCAGAACTTTCCGAAGCCAAGAAAGCAGAGTTACAAGCCAACAACTCCTGCTTCTACTGTTTCAAAAGAGGACACCACGCCAGAGATTGTCGCAAGAAACAAGTGGACCGCGCCCAGAGCAGCGGAAGCACCGCTAACACCAATAACCAGACCCGTACCAGAGAAATCACCATAAACGACATCACCCTGACGCTTGTCAACGAAATGATTAGGAACGATGCATTCCAAGCCATGGATGAAGAATTCAAACTCTCCTTCTTGGAGGACACCATCCTAGGGAACACCCCATTGGGTTTTTAAAGGGCCCTAAACTAGCCGCTATAGCTAGGGCCATTGGTCTCAATAGTGTGTACATTAGCCGACTCAATCACATTCAAATAAACTTCATTCTATCACACTATTGAGGACAAGCGGAAGAAACAGCACTACTAGACACTGGTGCTACGGAAAACTTTATTGACTACAAAACTGTCACTAGGCTTAGGCTGGGAACTCAGAAACTAACTATTCCCAGGCCTGTATTCAATGTGGATGGAACTAATAACCGTCACGGAACCATCACTCATGCATGCGACCTTATGGTCAAACAAGGAAACCGGAGGAAGCGACAATGCTTCTATGTCTCAAATCTAGGCAAAGACAGATTTATCTTAGGCTATCCCTGGTTCCGCGCCTTCACCCCAGATATCGACTGGACTAATGCTCAGTTACGCGGACCACAGATCAAAATGGAAATGCTTAAACTTGAAACCTTCCAGAAACTCAAAAAGTACAAAGACAAACTTCTGGAACGCATCACTATAGCTTGCGCACAGTACACTCTGTGGACGGGAGTAACCCCAGAAATGGGTGGCCCGGCGGAAATCAAACGCATGCATAATGCAATCGAAATGGCCCATAAGTACGCAACAGAACATGGGAAGGAGGAAGTCAAACTCCCGGAGGAATTCAAACGTCACACACTACTATTTTTGGATGAAGAGGCCAACAAATTCCTGCCTTCACGCAGAGAAGGAGACCACAAAATCGAACTAATGGACACCGCACCGGCCAGCTTCAACTGCAAAGTCTACCCCTTGTCCCGCAAAGAACAAGAAGCGGAGGACAAATTCCTGGATGAAAACTTGGCAAAAGGCTACATCGTACCATCCCACTCTCCCTACGGCTTTTCAACCTTCAGTGTCCCTAAAAAGGACTCAAAGGAAACCCGGTATATCATCGACTATAGGCCCCTCAACGCTGTTACCTGCAAAGACGTTACACCACTCCCAAACCTTGCACAGTGCATCCAAGACTTGCAGGGGATGGAGGTATTCAGCAAATTCGACATCAGATGGGGCTATAACAACATCCAGATCAAGGAAGGCGACAAGTGGAAGGGAGCATTCAAAACATGTCGCGGCCTTTACGAACCAAAGGTCATGTTCTTCGGCATGTCAAACTCCCCGGCCAGCTTCCAATGATTTATGAACAGTATCCTTGAAGAGCTCTACAAGCACTTCGAGAGGAAAGGCATACATAACATCAGGGAAATATTTAAGAACTACATGGACAACTGCGGCATTGGCACATTACTCAAAGACCTAGCGCTACACATTGAGATCATCCACTTCCTATTCGATCTACTTGCGAAGCACGGACTCCACCTCAAATTGTCAAAATCGGTCTTCTTACAGCCACAAATGGACTTCCTCGGCGTTAGAATCTCAAAAGAAGGTGTCACGATCAATCTGGCTAAAGTCGCAGGGCTACGTGACTACCCACATGACATACTTAATCTTAGACAAGCTAGAGGATTCTTAGGCGTCGCTGGATACCACAGGATGTTCTGCAAGAACTTCTCAATCATCGCCACACCTATCACTAAACTCACAGGCAAGGACGTCCCATTCGAATGGGGACCAGCACAATGCGAAGCACAGGACAAAATAATCACGCTCATAACCAGTTCACCAGTACTAGTCAAACCAGACCCTTCTAGGCAATTCAAGCTAGAAGTGGACGCTTCACAAATAGGCACAGGGGCAATCTTATACCAAAGAGATCCACCAACTACATGCGCAAATGGCACAGAGAAACCAGGACCACACAGACCAGTGGGATTCCATTCCCAAAAATTCACCACAACCAAGCAGAACTACCCTATCTATGACCGCGAATTCCTAGCCATTATGAGGGGACTTCGCTGCTGGATGCACTTGCTCAAAGGAACTCATATCCCCGTCCTGGTATACACAGATCACGCCAATTTACACTACTATAGAGACCCCCGGAAGATCGGCCCGCACATCGCTGGTTACATACCCAAGCGCAAACAATACAACATCTTACTAGAATACAAACCCGGAGCAACAAACAGAGCAGACACCTTATCTAGGCGACCAGACTATGAAGGACCAAACCCAGATAATGACGAAGTGCTCGTATGGCCAGACCAATACTTCTGCAAGCAACACACCTCCATGGTTGGGAGTCACCCCGGAGACGGGTGGCCTGGTGGAGAAGAGACGCATATCCACGTCTTCGACATAGACAGTATCCATGACAACTGGGACAGCAAAGTCAAAACAGGGCAATATCTGCACCAATCAGAACTCAAGCGATGGGCACCATTACATAACCTCATCCTATTGGACGGGACCCACTGGCATCATGGGACTGCCTTGGTTGTTGTGGCAGACAACGCACTTAGGAGGGGGGTAATTTCCCTTTTCCATGATCATGTGACAGCCGGCCATCCCAGGATTACCAAGACACTGCAGCTTCTCTCGCAATACTACTGGTGGCCAAACATGAAAACATTTGTCACTGAATACATCAAAGGATGCACTACCTGCCAGATGACAAAAGTTAACACCCATCCTGCCCATCCACCACTGTTCCCCATTACTCCCGCAGAGAACACTCGCCCCTTTGAAACAGTCGCAATGGATTTCATCACTAAACTCCCACAGTCAGGTGGATACAACACCATTCTCACAGTCACAGACACAGATTGCTTGAAAGCATCTATCTTTATCCCTTGCAACGAGGCGATTGACTCAGAAGGAGTTGCGCTTCTGTACCTAAATCACATAACCCTGCACTACAGCATACCCCGCAAAATCATATCGGACCGCGATGTTTGCTTCACATCAAAGTTTGCTGCGGAACTTTGTAAGCTTCTTCATATCAAGCAGAACATGAGCACAGCATACCACCCCCAGACCGACAGATCTAGCAAAAGAACCAATCAGACCCTAGAACAATACCTCTGGGTCTTTTGTGGAACACAACAGAACAACTGGCACGCATGGCTCCCACTTGCCCAATACACAAAAAATTCATGGCCTTCAGCAACCACAAAGAAAACACCTTTCGATCTCCTTATCGGATATACACCACAGATTCATCAGCCAACCAGATCATTGAACCTCCCCACATTCGAACAACGTTTGTCAGCAATCAAAGAAGCCAGGAATGCCGCTCAAGAAGCCCAACATAAAGCACAAGAATCTTGGATCAAAGAACGCCCTCAGTTTACGCCATTCGAAGTAGGAACCAAAGTTTGGCTCGAAGGAACAAACCTCAGATTACCAAGCAACATCACCACAAAGCTAGCACCAAGGCGGTACAGACCATTTATGGTAGCTGCCAAAATATCAAACGTCGCTTACAAACTCAGCCTCCCACCCACCTGGAAAATACTGATGTATTCCACGCCTCCCTTCTTACCCCCTATAAAGAAACCGATCAGCACGGCCCCAATTTTATCGAACCACCACCTGATATCATTGAAGGCAAAGAAGAATGGGAAGTAGAACAGATAATCAAAGCGTGCACATATGGGCGGTGGAAGAAGAAACAATATCTCGTAAGATGGAAAGGATACTCTCCTGCGCATGACTCATGGGTCAATGCAGATGACCTACATGCCCCTGAACTCTTAGCCGAATTTGGAGGAACAAGCAGTATGAAGAGCATGCAAAACAGCATAAAAACCCTCTTGCTAGACGACACATCCCCATCATGCCCCGCAAACCAGTTATCAACCACAGCCAACCCCAGCCCTCCTTCTACTTCTTCTGTTCCCTCTTCAGAGACCCGTCTATCTACCCCAATCCCTACAAATTCCACAAATTTGTACCAGACTCAGGACCAAGAAACAAGGAGACAGGACTTC
>Ga0307510_10002841_pt1 | contig 19891 bp, 20 predicted proteins | sample 12_EM_MG_FD_207224 | JGI IMG/M metagenome (GOLD analysis project Ga0307510, IMG submission 207224) | Populus trichocarpa ectomycorrhiza microbial communities from riparian zone in the Pacific Northwest, United States - 12_EM | ecosystem: Host-associated > Plants > Roots > Unclassified | place...
ATACAGGCCTTCAGCCTTTTCCCGTTGGGGATGCCACCGCAATATTCGTCGGAATAGATAAATTCTTCTACGGAGATCGTCATGTCGATCTCATACACACCGGGTTTGTTGATATTGCCACAGGCCGAAAGCAACTTCGTTCCTGTCGACTTTCCAACGCCGATCTTTGCATATTCTTCCCCACCCATATTGATGATGGGCACTACAGCCGCAAGGGTCTCTACATTGTTGACGACGGTAGGTCTATCCCAGACACCTCTTACAGCAGGGAAGGGAGGCTTGATCCTCGGATTACCACGTTTGCCTTCGAGGGATTCGATCAGTGCCGTCTCTTCACCGCAGATATAGGCGCCGGCTCCCCGGTGTACATAGATCTCGCAGTCAAAGCCGGTTCCCAGGATATTCTTTCCCAGCCAGCCATTGGCCTTTGCCTCATCGATGGCCTTCTCGAGGATATCGGGGATCCAGGCGTATTCACCGCGGATATAGATATAGGTAGCCTTGCTGCCCAGCGCGTAGGAAGAGACGATCAGTCCTTCTATCAGCAGATGAGGCAGGAATTCCATCAGGTAGCGGTCTTTGAATGTTCCGGGTTCGGATTCATCCGCGTTACAGACAAGGTGACGGGGGACTCCATCGGGTTTGGCAAGAAAGCTCCATTTCAGACCGGTCGGGAAGCCGGCTCCACCACGACCACGCAGGCCGCTCTTCTTTACTTCTTCTGTCACCTGGTCCGGGGTCATATTCTTCAAAGCCTTTTCCACACTGGCATACCCACCCTCACGACGCCAAACGTCATAATTGACGATGCCCGGGACCTTTACTTTTTCTAATAATACTTGTCTGCCCATGTTTAATTATTTGTAGCAGCAGTGTTTCTGCATTCTTCAATTATTTGATCGACCTTTTCCGGTGTCAGATGCTCCCGGAAAAATTTGCCCAGCTGCATCATCGGAGCATAACCACAAGCCCCAAGACATTCGGTCGTCTTTAATGTAAAAAGACCATCGGCAGTCGTCTCGCCAACGTTGATGCCCAGCTTCTTTTTTATATACTCGATGATATCATCGCTGCCACGCAACATACAGGGACCCGTCTGGCATACTTCGAACATGTAACGGCCAACGGGTTTCAGGTTGTACATCGAATAGAAGGTCGCCACTTCGTATACTTCGATAGGCTCTATCTTTAGAATTGTCGCCACATAGTCCATCGTCTCGGGGCTAAGCCAGCCGCCGAACTCCTCCTGTGCCAGGTGAAGGATCATCAGAATGGCGCTCTTTTGTTTGCCTTCCGGATACCGGGCAATGATCTCGTCTACCTTCTTTAGTTTCTCGTCTGAAAATTTTACCATAACTATAAAATCTTTTATTCAAACTCAGTCTCTCTGCTCCGCTGCGGCCCTGCTTTGCAGGGCCTAACCGGGGCTACATGTCTGCGCCGCTCGGCGGCGCTAAGCTTCCTCCGGTCGCTTAGGCATCCATTTCTCCCGCAATCAGATTGAGCGAGCTCATGACAATCACCGCATCACTCAACATAGCTCCCTTTGTCAATTCTGAATAGGCCTGATAATAGATAAAACAAGGTCTGCGAAAATGTAAGCGATACGGCGTGCGTCCCCCATCACTGATCAGGTAATACCCAACCTCACCATTCCCGCCTTCAACGGAACTATACACTTCACCCGGAGGGATCTCCGTCTCACCCATAATGATCTTGAAATGCCAGATCAGCGCTTCCATCTTCGTATACACATCCTTCTTCTCGGGCAGGTAATAGGACGGAGCGTCCGCGTGATAGATCTCGGCTTCCGCACCTTTCATATCCTGGATCTTCTGATAAGCCTGGCGGATGATGCTGAGCGACTGCCACATCTCGTTGTTGCGAACGAGGAAGCGGTCATAACAATCCCCGGTAGAGCCTATAGGTATCTCGAAATTAAAATCTTCGTAGCTGGCATAGGGTGTGTGGACCCTTACGTCATAGTCGACACCGGCAGCACGGAGATTCGGACCGGTAAAGCCATAGTTCAATGCGCGTTCGGCACTGATAGGCCCGGCACCAATGGTCCGCTCCATAAAGATGCGGTTGCGGGTGAACAGGTTCTCAAATTCCTTTAATACATCGGGATATTCGGCAAGGAATTTTTCGATCTTCTCAAAGGCGGCATTCGTGAAATTGCGTTCGAAACCACCGATACGACCCATATTGGTCGTCAGACGCGAGCCACAAACTTCTTCATAGATCTCATAGATCAGCTCGCGGTATTGCATCACATAGAGGAAGCCCGTAAAAGCCCCGGAGTCCACGCCCACCACTGAGTTACAGATGAGGTGATCGGAGATACGGGACAGTTCCATGATGATGACACGCAGGTAGTCTACGCGTTTGGGTGTCTTCACCCCGAGCAGTTTCTCGCAGGTGATGTGCCAGCCCATATTGTTGATAGGAGAGCTACAGTAGTTGAGCCGGTCGGTCAGCGTGGTGATCTGATACAGCGGACGGCGTTCGGCCAGCTTTTCGAAGGCCCGGTGGATATAGCCTACCGTTTGTTCCGAAGAGACGATGCGCTCCCCATCCAGCTCAAGGATGTTCTGGAATACGCCATGTGTCGCCGGGTGTGTGGGACCCAGGTTCAGCGTGGTAGTGTTTTTCTCGATGCTGCCTTCCGGAAGCTTTACGTGATGCTCGACACTCATGTGAATACTATTTTATTTGATGATGCCTCTGCCAAACATAGCATCATCTTTATCGATTCTTGTTTGATCCTCTAACGGGAACTCTTTGCGTAACGGGAAATACTCCATCTCGTCGACATTCAATATGCGCTTGAGATTCGGATGTCCGACGAAATCGACCCCAAAGAAATCAAACGTCTCCCGCTCCATCCAGTTCGCCCCGGAGTAAAGCTGGGTAGCCGTGAAGATATCCGGCTGTTCGATGGCCGTAAAGACCTTGAAGCGGAGACGGATATTATCAGTCAGATTGTGGAGGTGATAGACAACCGCCAGTTCGCGGCCCTTCTGATCGGGATAGTGTACTGCTGTCAGGTCGGTCAGAAACTGGAACCGCAGTTCTTCGTCGTCGAAGAGGAACTGCATCACTTTCAGGTTTAAGTCCTTTGGAGCCTCGAAGGTCAGCAGACCGTAGGGCTCTTCGAACCGCGTAAGCTGGTCCCCAAATTTAGCGATCAGACGCTCTTTAATCGTTTCGTTGGTTAATGCCATAATCAATTTATTGAATCCCGTAGCTCTGTAACAACCCCTTATACTGTTCGCTGTTTCTGCGCCGGATGCTTTCTGCGCCTACCAGGTCCTGGATCCGGATAAATCCGTCGAGGATGGCTTCCGGCCTTGGAGGACAACCGGGGACATAAACGTCTACCGGCACCACCTGATCGATCCCCTGCAATACCGAATAGGTATCGAAGATACCACCACTGGATGCACAGGCGCCGACGGCCATTACCCAACGGGGTTCGGCCATCTGCAGATATACTTGTTTGACGATGGGACCCATTTTCTTTGCGATAGTACCCATTACCATCAGCAGATCACACTGGCGGGGGGAGAAACCCAGCCGCTCGGCTCCAAACCGGGCCAGATCGTAGTGGGAAGCCATGGTAGCCATGAATTCGATGCCACAGCAGGAAGTCGCAAAAGGCATGGGCCACATGGAGTTCTTTCGGGCCAGACCTACCACGCTGCTAAGCTGAGTGGTAAAGAAACCCTCGCCCTGGTAGCCCTGGGGCATGTTGGCAAGGCTGATATTGTCTTTGATATCGGCCTTGATGGGATGAACGTTGAACCTTACCGGACGTGCCATATTGTAATATTTTAATATAAATGAAGAGAAAATCGTGCCTGCTAACGGCACAACTCATTCATTTAACAACAATCGTGTAGTTATATTGTGCGATACAAATGATGGTTAGTCTTCCCAATTTAAGGCTCCCTTCTTGATAATATAGATAAAGCCTGAGAGGAAGAAGCCAACAAACATCAGCACTTCGGCAAACCCCGCCCATCCCAGCGCTCGGAAATTTACCGCATAGGGATAGAAGAAGATCACTTCCACATCGAACAACACAAATAAGATAGCTACTAAGAAATATTTTATGGCCATCGGATGGCGGGCATTGCCAACGCCTTCGATACCACTCTCGAAGTTTTGTAATTTTTCGGCTGTATTACGTCGGGGTCCAAGCAGGTGAGTGACACCCAGGACCAGTCCGACAAAGCCAATAGCGAACAGAAACTGGACACCGATGGGGAAATAACTGTAGGAATTATTCAAGTTAGCGTTCTGAGCAAGGGTATTGGCCTGTAGTAAAAAGATGTCCATCTTTAAAGTATTACACCGGCAAAAATAAGCCAGCTAGTGGAAATTCCAAGATTTTAATAAAATAAAGAACGGCTCGGAGTGATTCTGAGCCGTTCATTATCAATTATATTACGAATTATACTACTTCTGTGTCGAAATATACTACTTCGCGCCTGCCGCCTTTGGTTTTGCCGCAGATTGGCGGGGCACTGGTTTAGCCTCCAGGGCCTTTATGACCCTGTCAGCCGTTTGATTCGTTGGGTCTACTTCCAGCACTTTGTGCATATACATGATAGCTGCAGGCTTGTCATGTTTCACGTCATTGGAATAAGAAGCCAGGTAAAAATAAGAATTGAGCACCTGGGTCTTGTATTTTGTAGAATCTGCGCTGCCTGCTACTTTAGCCGTAGAGTCCAGTCCACGGGCTACTTCGGCTAATTTCTGATAGGCTTCTACTGCAAGGCCCTGGGAGTTCAGGGTATCGTCCTGCGCCTGTTTAGATCGGGCGCACCATAGATATCCGTAGATCTCAGTTGGGAATTTCGATTCATACACACCACAGAATATGCTATCGGCCGTCTTGTAATTACCAGCCTGGTAGTTGGCCATACCCCAGTTGTAAAGATCGGTATTGACCGGGTTCTTCTTTGTCTGGTAGGCTATACCCGCTACTTCGGCAAGTGCCTTTTTGTTGCCCAGTTTTTTTGCCAGGTCTGTTGCTTCTGCGGCATATTTGGCTTTGTTTTCGGGCAGGGTGTCGAGTATGATCGCTTGTTTGTAGTCGTCAAAAGCGGAGAGGGCCACGGTAGAATCAGGCGATTTGCCTTTTATATGTCCTCTTTCTTCATAATCGGCGGGGACTATCGCTCCGGGGTCCTGCTTGCTGAAATACAGGTCGATATATTGTTTGGCGCCGGCCAGATCACCCAGTGTGTCGTTGACATAAGCGACCATCTTGTACATACGGGGAGAAGCTTTGTCGCCCATGGTGCTGATGATGCTCAGCGCCTTTGTCTTTGCATCGGGGAATTTAGCAGATACATAGTACTGATCCACTGTTGCGTAATCTAATTCAGGACCGGGATCCGATACAGAAATGTATTTAGCCAGGTAGTCGGCGGCCTTGTTCACATCACGGGAGTAATAATAGAAATACAGCTCGTGATAAGCAGGACCGTAGTTGGGATCGAGCTGAATAGCGCTCTCGAACGCCTCCAGGAAGAATTCCTTGTTGTTCTGCGTTTCATAGATCTTACCGATCTTGAATTTTGCTTCGGCCAGCTTTGGATCGAGGGTCAGTGCCTTCTGATAGGACTGAACGGCATTGCCACCGTCGATCTGTTTGCGGTAGGCGTCCCCAAGAAGCAGATAGGTCTCCGGGTTATTGAAGTTCTTGATCTGTGTAGCGAGGTTGAGCTTTTCTATCGCATAGGCTGCGTCACCGTCATGCGCGTCGATATTTGCGTTGGCGACGGCATTGAGGACATTGATGTCTTTACTTTTGGAGAGGCTCAGCGCTGTCTCGAAGCGGGCTTTTGCATCCGCAGTCTTGTGCAGCCGCAATTCGACGCCACCCATGCCGGCAAGCAGCAGGGGAGCATTTCCGTTGGTCTGCAGGGCCTTTGAATACAGGTCACCCGCAGCGGCGGAGTCTTTACCCGACAACAGCGTTTGACCCTTCCAGTACACAGCATCTATATTGTTAGGATTAGAAGCCAGGATCTTATCGAATACATCATTCGCGCTCTTGTAACGCTCGTAGTACAGGAATTTTTTTCCCTGATCCACCGATTGCGCAAAAGCCACGTTGCAGAGACTTGCAACGCCTGCCACCAGTAAGCTAAATCGCATCTTGTTCTTCATTACTTGATCTTTGTTTAAGAAGTGTGTAAATTTATTGAAATCTGGTTTAAACTTTTGTGAAACTATTTTGATATCTCCGTTGTCCTCAACTGGAAATTCATTCTCGCCGGCCATAAATAAGCCTTACTAAAGATCAGCTGGCCGCGTTCGTATTGCAGGAAGTTGGCGAAATTACTCCCCACCCCACTGTAATTCTCTTTTAGGATATAGTACAAACACCGCACCAGCGGGTACCTTTTCAAGGCAATATTTGCCTGATAGGGTCTTACATAAGTCTTTCCAAGGCAGGACGTACACTGTATAGCCGCAATATTGACGTTTTTAGTAAAGCTGGTATCACCCGGATCGTTCTTATCGGCTACCCAGCTCACACCGATAAAACCCACGGCGCGGGGATTATTTGCCACATAATTCACCACTTCTTCACTGGACTTTGCCGCCGTCACATTCTTACCGATCGGCTGACCGCGCAAAATGGAGTCGATAGCATAACGGACCGTGCTGGTAGCAGAAAGACCATCCATCACGGGTTGGTGCTGCGTATCCTTACCACTTAACATGTCCTGCAGGTTCTTTATATCAAAAAGGGAATCTTTTGATTTGGGGTTGACAACCACGGCTATGGCGTCATAGGCAAGCGGGCCTTCGGCGGGTGTCAGGTGAAAGGAGTCGACATAGAACTTTTCCTCCTCCCGGCTCAGGTCCCGGGTCACGATGACCATTCTTGTGCTGTCGGTGGCCAGGTCCCGGAGACATTCCGCTTCCGGTTTGTAATGCGGGATGATATGAACGTCGGGGAAAGAGGATTCAAAAACTTTTATCTGGGAATCGATGACGGGTTTGAACGATTCGTCGACACTGATGTTAATAGTCCCGTATGTGGGTGTCTCGCGGGGAGTCTTGCTGCCGGCGTTTTTGCAACCTGCGAAGGTTACCAGTAGCCAGCAAAATGCAAATCCAGTCAGAATACCTTTACCTTTCATACATACAAATATTTCTTCGGAAACTTCCCTGATGTTTATTTAAAGTAATCCTTTCTCGAGCCTCGATAAGCGCGAAATGCTCCATATAACAAGCAGAGACCCGAAAACAAGTAGCGGTTCAGATTATCTATACTAAAGCTAAACCCCAATTTGGGTGCGATCAGCAAGAATACTCCAAAACCCATGATAATAAATCCTATACCATAATCCATGATGGCGCGGCGCATTGCATACGAACGTTTTCGCCTATCCGGAGCCTCATTTTCCATTTTTGTCACTCGATTTATTGAGTTGGTCGGGCAAATTAACAAATTAACCTTAAAAACGGCAATCTGTATCGGGTAGATTACTTATTAAATTCTTCTTATTAGATGCCCTGGTCACCTGGATTCCATAAAGTGACGGTGGCTCCTTACCTTTGCGGCCATGAAGATTTTGATGGTCTGTCTTGGAAATATCTGCCGCAGCCCGCTGGCGGAGGGCATTCTGCAACAAAAAGCAGCTGCCGCAGGCCTTGACTGGCAGGTCGACAGTGCCGGCACCAATGGCTATCATGTCGGCGAAGCTCCGCATCCGCTGTCCCAGAAGGTGGCCCGTCTCAATGGTCTGGATATCAGCCAGCAACGCGCCCGTCGGTTCACAGCCGCCGATCTGGTCAAATACGACAAAGTTTATGCGCTTGCCGGGGATGTGTTTGACGAGATCCGGCGTATCGGTGGGCGGGGGGCCGACTTGAGTAAGGTATCCCTTTTGATGAATGAGCTGCATCCCGGCCAGGACGAAGATGTGCCCGATCCTTATTATGGGGCGGAGCCCGGTTATCATGAAGTGTATGAAATGATCGATGAGGCGGCAGATGCCATTGTAGAGAAATATGCCACCCAATCCTTATCCCCCAATCCCAAAAAATTATGAGTTCCAATAAGCCATCTCTTCCCCAGGGCACCCGCGACTTTGGTCCGGCCGTCGTCCGCAAGCGGAAATATATCCTTGACACTATCCGCGAAGTTTTTGAACTATATGGTTTTCAACCACTTGAAACCCCTGCGATGGAGCAGCTGGACACCCTGATGGGCAAGTACGGCGAGGAGGGGGACAAATTGATCTTTAAAATTCTGAACAACGGTCTTGGCGATCCGAAGAACATCGACAAGTCCCGTGTGGCGTTTGATAAGGTTCTGCAAGGTAAAAACGACAAGGACCTTACCGAGCGGGCCTTGCGTTATGACCTGACCATTCCCTTTGCGCGTTATGTGGCGATGAACCATGGACAGCTGACCTTTCCGTTCAAACGTTATCAGATCCAGCCGGTCTGGCGGGCCGACCGTCCCCAGAAAGGGCGTTATCGCGAGTTTTATCAGTGCGACGCGGATGTCGTCGGCAGTTATTCCCTGATCAATGAGGTGGAATTGGCGGCTATTTATCGCGGTGTCTTTGCGAAACTTGGTATCCCCGTCGAGATCCGTGTCAACAATCGTAAGATCCTCGCTGCCCTGGCCGAGGTCTGTGGCGGTGCGGATAAAATGGTGGATATCACTGTGGCTATTGATAAGCTGGATAAGATCGGGATTGAGAAAGTAAAAGAGGAGCTTGATCAACGCGGGCTTGATATAAATCAGATCGCGGCCATCGAACAATATCTTTTGATCGACGGCAACAATCAACAGAAACTGGACACTGTAAATAACCTTTTCTCCGAATATGCGCTGGGTCTCAAAGGCTCCGAAGAGCTTGAATATCTATTAGAATACGATTCCAAAGACCTCATTGTCGACCTCACCCTCGCGCGCGGTCTTAATTATTATACGGGCATCATCTTCGAGGTCAAGGCTGTTGGCGTTCAGATGGGCAGCATTGGGGGCGGGGGACGTTATGACGACCTCACCGGCACTTTTGGCGTGCCCAATATTCCGGGTGTGGGCATCTCTTTTGGTGTCGATCGTATTTATGATGTCATGGAAGAACTGAAGCTTTTCCCGGAGGACGTCTTCTCCGGCACCCGGGTCCTTTTCTTCAATCTGGGTGAGACGGAATCCCGCGCGGCTTTTGGTTTGCTTCAGCAGTTGCGGGCAAAAGGGGTTGCAGCGGAGCTTTATCATGAGACGGCGAAGTTTGACAAGCAATTTAAATATGCGGAGAAGAAGGGGATACGTTATATCGTGATCCCTGGCAGCGAAGAGCTGGCTTCGCAGCAGGTAAAGATCAAGGACCTGCAGTCGGGGCAACAGGAGACGGTGTCATTTGGTCAATTGTTGTCTTATCCCATCGAAAAATAAACGGTGTTCAGCCCCTGGTCCCGGGCATATTCCAAAAACCTTTTGAAGTTGCCGAGGTCCTGTCCGAAGTTGTTATCGATATAGCCATCACCAGGATTTGGGGTGAAGTCAGCAAAATACTGTGGCGAATTCAGGGTATCTCTATCCCCATGGTCCAGCCGCGAGGGCAGGTCTTCGATGGGGGCAAGCGTAAGAAGTAATGCATTGACCAGATTCGATACCCGAGGCAGATTCCCCCGCAGCGCAGCCTTGTCGTCTTCTATCTGTTGAAGGATCTTTTGTCTTTCTTCCTCCGTTTCCGCAAAAGACAAATAATGGTCGATCTCATCAGGGTCGGTCTTGTATAGGAGCATACGATAAAAAAGAGAAATATCAAGGCCGGTTATCGCGCCTATCTGATCGAGTTCTGGCTCAACAGTCGCGATTTGCTGTCTGCACATCAGGTTACAGAAGTTCCGGCTAAGATGATGTTTGTTGCTCAGACCTACCTTATAATCGTAATAACCGGAAGGGTGGATAAGTTCCCCTTCCACACAAATGTGTATGTCAAGACCATGGATAAAATTTTAGGTTAACAGCTGTTCGAAAAAACCTCCGATCTGTCGCTCCTTATCTACGAAGTGGATCTCGAGTATCCAATTGCGTGGTTGACCATCCGCGTCCGGGGCAAACATATCATGATGATTTTCGGGGTGGACGTATAGCCCATGATTGCCTTTTTCGAGGCGTTCGTGCGGGAACTGGCCGATGAGATGTCCCGCGATCTCTCCGCCATAGGTCCAGCCATATTTCTGGGCCAGGTCAACCGCATACTGATAGAATTCAGCGCCGGTCAGGCTTGTCTGCTGGTGAAACCACGCTTTCCCTTCCTGCCAGGCCAGTTCGATGTCCTTCTTTAGTTTCTGTTTGATGGGGTCATTGCCGATGACATAGGTGCGGCCAAAATCGGCCTCCCAGTCTTCGAAGATGGGGCCGAAGTCAAAGAATAAAATATCATTCTCCTGTATGACCAGGTCCGGGGGATTCTCATTATAAGGCTCGAGGGTGTTGGGGCCGCTGCGGATGATGCGTTTGTGCCAGTATTTTTCGATCCCAAAAAGTTCTTTGGCGAGAGCAAAGGTCTCTTCGTTCAACTGGCGTTCGGTCTTGCCGGCTCTGATAAGCCCGCGGTCCTCTGCTATCTGAAATAATTCAGCGGCTTTTTCTTCGGCTTCAATTAGTTTGGTTTTTACTGCGTCCATATCCGATAATACAAAATTTACCCCTAAATTACAACCTACAAGCGATCCAGTATGAAAACCCTGTTCTATCTGAGCCTTACCCTGGCTACCTGTCGCTTGTACGCTCAATCGCCCGCGCCCGTTCCGGCAAATGTCGCAACTGCTTCGGCACCAAACCCGCTCATCCGGCATCTGCCACCGGATGCCTGTAGCATTTATCATTTTAATCTACCCGTCCTCCGGACGAAACTGAGTCTGCAACAGCTGACCGAGCGCATCCCTTTGCCCCAAAAGAACACGTATAACCGGGAGTTAGCCGCCATCCTGCGCGAGCCCGGCCGGGCGGGTATAGACACGACCCGTGATTTCTTTGTAACCGAGTCCAATGGGCAGGGTCGTGATAGTTTGCGTACGATGAGTCTGTTGGTGCACCTGGCGGATTCCGCCCGTTGGAGTGCGTTTTTACGGGAGCAGGTACCCGGTTTACACGTTGACAAGGCTCCGGCACCGATCACCTACAAGGCCGGGCTAGACCGAATGGGGGCTGCCTGGGATAAAGATCTGGCAGTGCTAACCTTTGTATCACAGATCGCGCGTACTATCACTCCGGCCGGCACTACCATGAGGGCTATCCGTCAAAGTCAGCGGCTTCTTCGGGGCTTCGACGACTCAACGGGTATCCGCGACTCCTTATTCCTGGCGGGTCTCGCCGACGACGCCGACATCCACGCCTGGGCAGACCAGGGCAGGGTCCTTTTCCTGCTGGTACAACAGATGCTACACCTTGATCATAGTCCCTCTTATCCTGCTTTGACGGCGCCGGGTTGTGGGAAGGTTCGCACGTTTAGCTCACTGCGTTTTGAAAAAGGTCGTGTACTTCTGAAAAATAGCTTGTGTTTGCCGCCCGGCATCGACTCGCTGTATGCGCGACTCATAACGCGGCCATTGCCCGCTGACCTTCTTTCGCGGATTCCTTCCGGCACGCTGCTGGCGATGGTCAATCTACGTTGCGACCCGGCGGCTATCCCCGGACTGCTCCAGGGTCTTCAGGCAAGGGGGCGATCGGAGGCTTTGTTATTCGATAAGGGGGTTTCGCTGGAGACGTTCCAGCGGGGCTTTAAAGGGGATTTTTTGCTGACGGCACTGCAGCCGCCGACGGTCAGCGATAGTACTAGCCTCATATCTTCGGGCGCCGGCGCCACTCTTGCCGCACAAAGCTCTAGCTCAATGCCGCCCCGGCCAACGCTCTATCTCGCGGCCAGTCTCCGCGACCTGCCCGCCTTCTGGTCCTGGACCAGCCACCTGAAATGGCTGAATCCAACGCCGGACCTTACCGGCGCAGGGAGGGTTAGCACTCATAATCCCATTAGTAAACATATGCCTGCGTATAGGATAAAAGATAGTTTACTGGTGATCGGCGGCAGCGCCCGGAAAGTGAGTCTGTGGTTTGATCCGGCATATGCCCAGTCTGGCGGACTCTCCGGAGCCGAGGCAGCTACCACTGCCGGTCGCTCCAACGCAGATGCCCCAACCTCCGACACCCTTTTCATCAGCAATGCCACCTACCTCGGCACAGCCTCGAAGGCCTATCCCCCGCGCAACACCGACCCCGCCATCATCAGCCGCTTCCGCGAAAGCCCGCTCAGCGGTTGGATCGACCTCAGAGCGCTGACCGCTTCCCTCCGGCAACGACCGGCATCCCAAAACAATCGTTCGCTTCTGACCCTCCTGAGTGCGATGGATATGCTCACCTTTACGGCGGGCCGTCTCAATGCTTCGGGGCAATTGGAAAATACGACCGAGCTAAGACTGGTAAATAGCGGGGAAAATAGTTTGAAGGTCTTGTTTAGGTTGTTGCAGTAGTCCCCTCACGGGCAATGGGAAGTTTGGTCAAAGCTTGTGGCAAGTTTTTGTAAATTGCATAACTATGAAACAGAAAGCTGCCTTAAAACCCAAATCCGAAAAAAAGCTTACACTTAAGGAAGCCAGAGCGCATAGTAAAAAGTTGATTATAAAGTGGGCCAGTTATTCGAAAAATTTGAATAGCTCAGGCGTACAGTAATCGTGGCAGCTATCCGGAAATTCCGGATAACTCCCAAAAACACCTCATCACTTCATCTTTCTAAAAGTCAGACTAATCCTACCTTTCTCCGTATCCGACTTCGGTATCGCATGCTGCCAGTTCTCCTGTACTTCCTGTGTCATATATATGAGACTGCCGGAAACCAGCTCATAATCCACGAACCGAACCTGGTCCGCAATATTCCTGAACTTTAGCGTCCTTGTCTCCCCAATGGAAACAATGACAATCCCGGTGCCCTCGTATAAAATATCGGTTTGATCCGAATGATAACCCATTTTTGACTTACCATCCAGGTAATAATTGATGAGACAGTTATTGGGTCGTATACCGATTGTCTGTTCGATCTGATCATTGACGGCCTCGAGCTCGGGCAGGAATTCCCGGTAAGGATAATCGATCTGTGAATAGTTATAGGCTTTGCCAAAACTAGCCGTCTTTCGGGCGGCCATGCGGTCATCCCAATGCACGGTGGCAACCAAAAAATCGAACAGGCTCGCTGGTTGATCAATAAATTTGTCGATATAGAGTATTCCCTTCACGCATATCCATATCTCCTCTTAAACTCCTCCAGCTCCCGCTCATTGAGCACCTTCAACAAATAAGTCCGCGTACTGCGATTGTGCTCGACGAATGGGACACGCCGCTGATAAAACTCATCAAACAGCATTCCCAGCTGCAGCACATGCTCCTTGCTCTCGAGATAGAAGCCACATTTCACCCGCTGACCGCCAGCAACAAAACTCAGCTCGTTGGTCATGCCATCCGAATTGCTACCCGAGACCATCGCTCCATCATTGACATACATGCCACTATAGGCTTCTACATTAAAGTCAAGCTCACTGACCATCCGCAGTGGATAAAAAACGGCTCCAATGGTGATCCCATCCGCACTCACCACCAGGTCTTCAGGGGACAATCCATAATTGCGTACGTCCCCCCTGGCGATGATGGCGCCAATGACCACTATCGCGATGCCCGTGCCGAACACATAGGGAATATCGTCGCTCAGCGAAGGAATAAAAACCAGGAGCAACGAAGATGCGGCAATAAGAAGACCCGCATAAGCTATATAGGCTCTCTTATTGCGGCGGGATATGACCAGTTTGGTGCGGAATTGCATACAGTCTCAAAATAAAACATTTTGCCGGATTTGCACAACCCGGCATATGATGATGCTCCTATACCTTCTCATATACTATTGCGGCGCCCTGCCCTACCCCCACACACATCGTCGCCAGCGCATACCGCAGATCCCGTCTTTGCATCTCATGGACCAATGTCGTGGAGATACGAACCCCGCTGCAACCCAGCGGATGACCGATCGCGATCGAGCCGCCATTCACATTTATCCGGGTCGGGTCCAGCCCCAGCTCCTGCATACAGACCAGTGCCTGAACGGCAAAGGCCTCATTCAGCTCCACCAGATCGAGATCGGCGGCACGTAAGCCTGCCCGTTGCAGCGCCTTTTGCGTCGCCGGTATAGGACCGACACCCATAATAGCCGGATCGACACCCGCCACTCCCATGCTGACGACCCGCGCGATAGGCTTGAGGCCGTACTTTTTCACAGCAGCTTCGCTTGCCAGCAGCATCGCAGCAGCACCATCATTGATGCCAGCCGAATTACCCGCTGTCACGGAGCCATCTTTGATAAAGGCAGGCCGCAAAGCAGCCAGCTTCTCCATCGATGTATGTCGTGGCTGTTCGTCCTTGTCGAAATAGATCTTTTCCTGTTTGCCTCCGAGGACTTCGATGGGCGCCAGTTCTGCCGTCCACTTACCCGCTTCTAAAGCCGCAAAGTATTTTTCCTGCGAAGCAAGCCCAAACTGATCCTGCGCCTCACGCGACACCTTCCACTGGCGTGCAACGTTCTCTGCTGTTTCCCCCATAGAGTATGGGTGGTACATGTCCGCCATTTTCTTATTGACAAAACGCCATCCGATAGTAGAGTCGAATATTTCTGTATTCCTGTTGAAGGCATGTGTCGACTTGCCCATGACAAACGGCGCTCGCGTCATGCTCTCTACACCGCCCGCTATGAACAGTTCCCCGTCTCCACAGGCAATTGCCCGGCTGGCATCCATGATGGCCTGTAAACCCGAAGCACAAAGCCGGTTGACCGTATTCCCCGGCACGGTAACGGGTAATCCCGCGAGCAGGGCCGCCATTCGGGCCACATTGCGATTGTCTTCGCCGGCCTGGTTGGCATCCCCTGCAATGACGTCTTCAATAGTGGCGGGATCGACGCCGGGGTTACGCTCCAATAAGGCTTTGATCACATGTGCCAGCAAGTCGTCGGGACGAATGGAGCTAAGCCCGCCACCATATTTGCCGATGGGGGTTCTGACAGAGTCAATAACGTATACGGTATTCATATGTGAGATCGCTATTTTGCGCCGGCAAGTTACAGGAATTTCAGCGATATGGCCTGCTATCAAATTACCCACATCCCTTTATACCACAAAAGGGTATTGTAGAGAGCATCAACATATCATAACTTCGTCTTCACATCTAACCACACCACTTCTTCCGTCCCTTCAACACCTACGCAACCCCGGCGTCCCCGGCGTTATTGTCCTTCACGACAGAAGGGACTTAACTTTAAAAAACCGATAATGGAAACAAAAAGTTATGCAGAAGTGGAAAAACAGCTTCTATCACACTTGTCCTCTGCCAATCTGAGCAAGGATCATCTGGCCGACATCTCCAAATCCATCGCCGCCTCCTACAAAAGCGGTCTGCAAATCGTTGACTGGTGGATTTACGGCATCCCAGCCTTCGAACGCATCGTTATCCAGGCCCAGGTTCCCCTGGCGCAGTCGGCTGTCATCCAGGGTCTTCTTGGAAATGCAGCCTTTAAGGGAATAGACATCCTCCGGAAAGGAATTCCCAAACCTGATTATTTCCAGGTCAATCTCACTGTAGAAAAAATAGCAGAATAGCTTAAAGCTGCCGAAATGGTAACCGCTAACACCCCTTCATCGTTTTCACCGGCTCATTCATCCGTGCCAGTGTCCCCGGAAGATGCAAGCTGCTTTGACAGGACGGCTTCGTCGTCTCCGGTTCGTCCGCAAGAAGCCCTGCAGCAATGCAGGGTTTCCCGGATCATTCAAATTCATCCGACCCTTCGTTGCAATCTTTTCTGCAAACACTGCTATTCCTCTTCCGCTCCGGGGAAAAAGGAAGGCCTCTCCTCCCGGGCTCTCGTCAACATTCTTGAACAGGCGGCTCCTCTTGGTTATAATGTCGTCAGTCTCTCCGGCGGCGAACCCTTTATATACAGCGAGCTCGAACAATTGGTTACCGCCTCCCGTTCGCTGGGTTATTTCAATTCTGTCACCACCAACGGCATGCTCCTGCGCTCGCAACGCGCCGGACGTATCCTTCGCCAGCTGGACCTCGTCGCCGTCAGCGTCGACGGCAAACAGGAAGCGCACGATCTGATGCGCGGACAACAGGGCGCCTTCACCAGTATGCTGGAAGGTCTTGACGTCTTAAGGGATTCCATAGAGAATTACGGTATCATTCATACTCTCCTTCCGGACAGCTGGCAGATCCTCTCCTGGCTGACGGACTTTGCGCTGCAACACAAGGCCAGGCTCCTGCATCTCCATCCCCTGGAGCTATCCGGCAGGGCCACCGAAAATTTCGGCGACCTGCGCTTCACCCCCATCGATCTTTATCGGGTGTATGTTGCGCACTATTATCTCAAGACTTTTGCTGAGCCGGAACTCTTCATCCAGCTCGACCTGCTTCATCGCGACAACATCATCGGCAATCCGAATTTTTTCTTTCATCAAAGCGGTCCCGCGGACGCGGGCGGGGGCACGCAACCCCGGGGTGATACCGGCGCAGTATCCGATCTCAGCGCAGGCACGCAATCCGGGTGTGGCGAGCGCAGTGCAAAAAACTTCTCCTCCCTCTTCAAAGAGCTAATCATCAACGAAGCCGGCGACCTTCTCCCCATCGCTCACGGCTGCTCCGACTTTTTCCGCATTGGCAATATCAATTCCGGTATTCCGCTCGAGGAAATGATCGAAAGATTTATGTCAGAAAAGCTGGATGACATCATGCAACTCTACAATGACACTTACCGCGAGATCCTCGCAGACTCCAGTTACGAGATCTTTAATTGGAGCGAACGGGTCATTGAAAATAGTTTTTGTTATACCCCCCCAGGGTCCGTCCTCCAAGGTCCTCTAACATAACAAGAATAAATAATACTAATAAAAACTGGTTAAAGAACCCCTCTCAGCGTAAGAATCCGTCAAAGGCCCTTATACCCCGACCTGTCATCATGATAAGTGCATGCTTACCTCCGCACGAACCTGCTCAGAAAAAAAGATTCCACTTTTCTGAAGCATTTTACTATTCAGTGTGTAACTATTATAGTAAAAGATAGTAATCAAAACCATTATCGTTCGTGTGTATATATATGCCAATAAGTGAATGATTTGTTCCGATCAGTTGTTATTCCGTCCTGATCATTCAATCTTAAAAAATGGCAAAAATTATTGAGACCCTTGATCTTGACGCCCTTCGTGACGGCGACAAGGTTTTTAATGACCTGTATCATAATCCCAAACTCAAAAGGATACTCTATCTCTATGCCTTGAATATTACCAGGGATGAAATGAAGGCCGAAGAGGCCGTGCAACTTGCTTTTTTGTATCTCTACAGGGCAAAACATAAAATCAAAAGTGCAAGACACCTGCAAAACTATTTATACCAGGCGGTAAGACATAAGAGTCTCAACCCCAAAAAAGCCGGTCTCTCCATCACATTGATCGATCCCGACGAGCTGGCTGAAAAGACCGCCAGCATGGATCTTTCCGCCGACACCAGGATCATGCAGGCAGAAATAGCTGTCGAAGGATCACTGGACAGTATTTATTCCAATCTCCACCTCGTCTCCGATCTGGGTGCCAGCCTGATCAGACTTCGCTTCCAGCAGGATCTCACCATCGACCAGATAGCCAGTCAGCTGAACCTCAGCAAGAAGCAGGTCTCCCGTAACCTGAACAAGGCGCTGGCCATACTCAAAAAAAAACTCACCGGGAACGGAAGCGACAAGAGCAATGGTATCTACTTATGGCTCACTTTGTTATGGATTCTTGTAGCATTTATTCTAAAATATTTCTATTCCTATGGAGATATCTGGTTCTACCCCGGTACTAACTGGGTAGGAATAACAACTGATGAACCTATCATATTAAAGCTTTTGCATGGCTGACGCATACAAACCCGTTCCGCTTATCCGGAAGAAATTAAACGGAACGATCTCCATACCGGAAAAGGCCTGGCTGGATGCCTGGGCTAATGAGTCCGAAGAGAACCGGCTCCTTTTGGAGCGTTATACCAATCCGGCTGCCATCAAAAGTGACATGCGGGCATTGTTGAATATGAATGAAAAAAGGATGGATCAGCGATTCGCGAGAGAATTTCTGAAGCTGACCCACCCGGAATATGTACATATGCAAAGGCGACGGACAAAAAAGAGAATAGCATGGAGCCTGTCCGCGGCTGCGCTGGTGGTGTCACTGATCTTCGGGTTGGACCAATGGTGGCGACACCCGATAAGCAGACTGGAAGCCCGGCCGGTCGCCCTGCAACAGCTATTACGGGAAATGACCCAAAAGGTTACCATGGCAAAACTTACCTATAAAGGAGATTCTGTCAGATATATAGATGACGCAAGACCGGAAGAAAGGCTGGCGCAGGTAGGCAACCTGCTGATCACAAAAAGAGACCGGCGCTTTCTTGCGATCGCCGACATCGACTCGGCGGCTTCCGATAACAGGTCAACAGACAATGCGATATTCTCTATACCAGCGGGCGAGGTCTGGCAGATATTGCTGCCGGACAATTCGAAGATCTTTCTAAAGCCGGGCTCCTCGTTGTCTCTTATAAAAAGACGGACATTGGCGCTGGAAGGTAGTGCCACCATCGATGTATATGAAGACTCCGTGGTTCCTTTTCACCTGTTGAGCTCCCATTTGCAGACCACCGTCACCGGAACGCTCTTCACGGTGCGGGATTATAGTAACGAGAAGACTGCAACAGCCATCCTGCACCGGGGAAGGCTTACGGTTGACAACGGCAGGGACAGCGCCATATTGCAGCCCAAACAGCAGGCTATCGTCAGTTCGACGTTGGATAAGATACGCCTCGCGAACGATACTTCATCCTGGGAAGCCCTGCGCTGGCAATCGTCCTATTTTGATTTCTCACACGAGCGACTGCCCGCTTCGATAAAAAGAGTGATAGCCTGGTATGATATCCGGTATTACCTGATCAGGTCAAACGTGGATACTACGACCCTCGGCAAGTTGCGTACCGGACCAGTAGGCAAAGATCTTACCCTGCACGAGTTCCTGCAGGAAGTGCAGGCGCCGGACCTGCATATATGGGTGAGTAATGATAAATCAACTTTAATCGTCGATAAAGATGTAACAAAATAATTCAGGCAGCCCGCTGCCTTCATTTGCCATAATCATAAACCTACCTCCTATTATTCGTTAGTGTCACCGGGCAAGGCCCATGCTTGCCCTCCTTTGTTCCTTGCTTTTGAGATCATAAACCTAGTCCTGGTTCTCGAAACAGATTCCATACCAAAACTTTTGTTCTCATGTTTAAGGCTTTTTACGATTGCAAAGACGTTCGTCAACGTTGCTTTATGACCATATTCGTCCTGTCCATCCAGCTGAATTGTATTGCCCAAAATAATTCGCTCCTTCATTTTTCCGGAGGTAGAATGACAGTAAGGGTCTTATTTCAATCCATTAACAACCAGATCTCACCCGTCATTAATTTCAACGCTGCAAACAATGTTCTCAATCTGGATCAGGAAGTATCGGTACCCGTTTCCGCCTCACTGGAGGAGATCATGTCATCCGTCGCCGATCAGCTTGGCCTGGAGTGGCACCGGATAAAGTCGGATATCTTTTTTACACCCAAATCCGTAAGCGCTAAGGAAATAGCAGCCCCGGGAGGCTCCGCCTCATTTTACAGAATACGAGTACGAGGCGAGAATGAAGAGCTGCTGGCGGACGCCAACATCAGCACGAGTACTCCCGGTAATATTACTACTACCAATGCGAACGGGATTGCCGTCATACCCCGTAAGGAGTCTGTCCTGGTAAT
>Ga0307510_10002843_pt1 | contig 19885 bp, 9 predicted proteins | sample 12_EM_MG_FD_207224 | JGI IMG/M metagenome (GOLD analysis project Ga0307510, IMG submission 207224) | Populus trichocarpa ectomycorrhiza microbial communities from riparian zone in the Pacific Northwest, United States - 12_EM | ecosystem: Host-associated > Plants > Roots > Unclassified | place...
AATTTCATTCCTTAAAATTTAATTTTTATATTAACTTTGGTATTCATTTTTATTTTGCTTTTCCCTTATCATTTTTTAATTGAAATTTTTTATCTATCAAATTTGGTCCTTATTTTTTTTATTGTTACTTATTTTATTTGAAATAATTTATGAAATGTTAATTATTATTATTTTAATTTCTTCATCTTTCAATTTTTTTATTTTTTATTTGATTTTTATTATTTTTATTTTTATTTATTTTATTTGAGATAATTTATAAAATTATATTTTTTTTCAATTTCATTCTCATTCAACTTTTTTAATTTGTAAGATTTGTTTCTTATTATTTTAATAAATTTTAAAAAAATAAAACATTAATAAGTTATTTTCCAGCCTATTTTCTATGACATAACCAAATACTGAAAAGTGTTTTCCAACTTATTTTTATTACACTATCAAATATCAGAAAATACTTTTTTAAAATTTACTTTTTTCAAGATTTTTTTTTTAAAAAAAATTATTTTCCGGCAAACAAACGGGCCTTAGTTGTTTTTGTTGTGATCACTATGTTAAAAATTAGGCCAGCTAGGTATTTATGGAAATTAACAAGCCACGTCAGCTAAAGAAGGATGAGTTGGAGGGATTTGGCTAAGAAAAATGGAAGGCGCGACCTAATTGGACCACAATCAGGCACGCGCCAGCCACAATTTCCTCCCTCTTTCAAATATACCCAACTCTACACCCAATATCACCCACAATGTCCCTGCTATAAATCCAGCTACTGTGCCATAAAGTCAAGGGCACTTGCGTCATTTGATAATTAAAATAAAGGGTTTGAATCCCTACAAACACTTCCTTAAATATCACACTTTAGTTCACTTACTTCAATATTCTCATAACATCAACATGGCATCCTTCACAGAAATCAATGCAATCACCACTTCTCTAATCTTGATCCTCTTATTCACATTGCCAACATCAACATCGGCACGACAACAATGTGATTCCGCTTCGACAGGAGGATGCCACGACGAGGCCAAATCCTTACAACTAAAGCTAATTGCCATCTTTTCAATCTTGATTGCTAGTATGATTGGCGTGTGTTTACCATTATTTTCACGTACGATCCCTGCACTCATGCCCGATAGAGATTTATTTGTAGTGATAAAGGCATTTGCTTCAGGTGTTATCCTTTCGACGGGGTACATGCACGTGTTACCGGACTCTTTTAACGACTTGATGTCTGATTGTTTGCCGATAAATCCTTGGAAGAAGTTTCCTTTTACCACTTTTGTTGTCATGTTGTCAGCTTTACTCACTCTCATGATCGATTCTTTCGCGATGAGTTACTACAAGAAGCACGGTTTTTTTTTATTTTAATATGGATGTCCGGGCCAGCTTGCGTGTATCTCGACTAATCCCACAGGCCCTGAAGTTAATGACCATGTAAGCCTCCAGTTGTCATCATATGAGCAACCACAGGGCTCGAACCTGAGACCACAGAGGAAGCAAACCTTTTGGTCCCTAACTTTTACTACTGGACCACCACCTAGATGGTTCAAGAAGCACGGTTTTTTTTTTTTTTAGTTTAACGTGGGTGTCCGGGCCAGCTTGCGCGCACCTCGACTAATCCCACAGGCCCTGAAGTTAACGACCATGTAAGCCTCCAGTGGCCATCATATGAGTAACCACAGGGCTCGAACCTGAGATCACAGAGAGAGCAAACCTCTTGGTCCCAAACTCTTACCACTGGGCCTCAAGAAGCACGGTTTTGATAGGAAGGGTGGTGGGGTAGACGGTGAGAAAGTGAACAATGGGGTGAGAGGGTTAGGGAATGTTGAAAATGGTGGTGCACATGCTGGACATTGCGATGGATTTAATGGCGGGGCTAATGACAAGGATTCAATGTTGTTGAGCAATCGTGTTGTGGCTCAGGTATGAATATTTACTGTAGTCACGTAAATTATTGTATTAATGATTAGGTTATGTACATTTGATTTTTGTTATCGATTTCTTTGAGGATTAATTGAGTGAAAATATCGAGAAAATTTGGTACCTACTTCAGATCTCTCATTTGCACATGCATAGCTGATTAGAGTTCTTTTTTCTCGAAGATATTATGAGCTTGTGCAGAGACTTAAATTGACTACAATGCAATGTAATTTTCTCTTTCGTTTTTTTTTTTTTTTTTGACGATGATTTTACATCATGTGCATGTGCAGGTTTTGGAGATCGGCATTGTAGTGCACTCAGTTGTAATTGGTTTATCAATGGGTGCCTCTAACATATCCGTGCACAATCAGGCCGCTCATCGCTGCTCTCTGCTTCCATCAACTCTTTGAAGGAATGGGTCTTGGAGGATGCATATTACAGGTATTTATTTTCACAAATCGTCTAAATTTTTGACCCCGCTTATGGTAATGTTCTGGTACTAGTAGGAGAACACTTCTCTAAGAATTGCATTTATGTGATCAGGCTGAATATGGAATGAAGATAAAAGCAATCCTGGTGTTCTTCTTCTCTACAACAACCCCATTTGGAATTGTACTAGGAATTGGTTTGTCAAATGTGTACAGTGAGAGCAGCCCAACAGCTCTAATTGTTGTGGGATTACTGAATGCATCATCTGCTGGATTACTGAATTACATGGCACTGGTGGACCTCTTAGCTGCTGACTTCATGGGGCCTAAACTTCAAGACAGTATGAGGCTTCAGGCATGGTCATTTGTTGCAGTTCTACTCGGCGCAGGAGGCATGTCGCTTATGGCAAAATGGGCTTAGCTGATTTGAAGACGTAGGCGCAGGACTGCTAGGTTGTCATTTTGAACATAGAAAATGTCATTCTGTGTGTTCGTTCTGTGCATATTTATATCCTGGTTGAGCTTTCTGAGTTTCTTGGTTCTGGTTTTTGTTTCTAGTGAAGGAAGCCGGATTAGGTAGTGCAAATAAATTCGTTTGAACAACTATATTTGAAAAGCTGTGAAAATAAAAGTTCACATCATTTCTACTTCTTGGTAAAATCTGTGCTGGTTTTTTCTCTTCTTTTACGATAAGAAAGATTTTATTAATGCAGCAAAGATTAACATACATATTCAAATAGCATCCATACAAATTACTTCTTCCTTAAACAAGATGCACACTGACTGAAGCTAAACGAAACAGAACTTTCAGCAGAGTCTATAGGCTCTCCATCAGAGAAAAAAAAAACATAATTTAAGCGATCATAAATCTGTATCCAAGAAATTGGCTGTTTGCTTCTTCCCAGAAATTAGCTGTTTACTTCTTCCCATATCTTCAGATAGCTGAATTGCAGGCGAACCTTTAGAAATTATTCGTAAGTTACTTATCCATATCAACATCTTAGGGATGATTTGTTGAAGATAGTAGTTTTTAGTCCATTTTTATGCATAAATAAAAAATGTAGAGATCCAATAATCCTGATGCAGAGACAGAAGTTCGTTTTGAGGCATTCATTTAGCTCAGGAGCTAGGGTGTAGTTGTTTGGAAGTAGAAATGGATTCAATGGAAGTGATCAGGTGTGTTTTGGACCCTTCTGATGCTAGCCATCCGCATCTTGCTCTTTTTATTGATATTAGAGCTCTTATCCAAGCCGATTGGCAGTTTAGGCTCAAGCATGTTCTCCGCGAAGGCAACCGATGTGATTACTTTCTAGCTCGCATGGGTTCTGGCCATGATTTTCGTGCTTCAGCAGGGGGGCTCTCCTCCTCCTGGGCTTCCCTCCTCTTTGTTAGCTGATAAGATGTAAGTTGCCTTCCTTTGTCATCAGCGCTGGTTTCTCCTTTTCTATTGTAAGAAAAAAAAACACAGAGAGAGAGATCCAATAATCCTGAGCCAGAAACAGAAGTTCAGATCACTATAATCATAGTGATCTGAAGCTTGTTTTTCCAAAACCCGAAGGTGGCCGCTAGCCATACAAAGCATAGTGATTTCTCCGTAGTAGATCATAGTAAAGGATGATAAAGAACTAAATCATACTTTAAGGTTTGTCAATGGCTACCTAAGACCTGCAAGATCTAGGACAGTGTTAAGCATGTAACTTACAGGGCAGTTTCTTTTTGACTTTCAGAGAATGGAAACTGATATGGCCTGATTAAATTAAAGGGCAACCTCAAAATCTCTTTAGTCCCAACTACAGAATCTTGAACAGACTTCAGCAGATGTATGTATTACTACTACCTAATTGGCAATACTCGGTTATAATTTAGTAAATTCCCATAACACTTTGCAATTTTGAAGGGCTATTTTGGAATGGAGTCCTGAAGATCATTATAGTTTTTTCCAGCATTCAAAACATATAAGCACATGTTTACGTTACTCAGTTATAGTTTAGCAAATTCCGGTTTCTGACGGGGTCATTAAAACATTGGTGACCGCACATTGAAAGATCAGAAGAAACCTCTTATTACTGTCATGGAGGATGAACAAATGATAATGTGGTATTGCAAGTGAAAATGCAAACAAATTGAAGTTGCTAAATTCAAAAATGACGACGGTAGCAGGCCTCCTAGTGTTTCAAGATGTAATCAAAATCTGCTATGATTGCCACTTATGACCATATATTTCTTTAGCTCTTATGAGTGGCTATGGTTTGCTGTGTGAATGTAGCACTCCTCTGCTCCTCATCTGATGATATGTTTCACAAATTAGGGCCCAGTTTTTCTTGGATTATATTTGCACATTTTGGTCAACACCAAGTATATGAAGAAATGATTCCACAATTCCCCCACTACTTCAATTTTGAGCGAAGAAAATTCTTTTTTTTTTTGGTTTTACATGTATTTTAATTTTCTTTTATCAAATTTTTACTTGTGTAAACAAGAATACAGTGAAAAAGTTCTGCAAATGACAAAGCACAGCCTGATTTTCTTTTCCCATGTTATACAGATGGGCAAAGGATTCAACTGTCGTAAGTCCAAACTCCACTTAATTATGCCTATCATTTATTTTTTCACAAACTCTTACAAACTTACCATGATTTTATTAGATGACGTGCCATGTCTCTGCCTGTTCCAACAAAAAAAAAAAAGGGAGACCTTTCTCGTCAAATGAGGACGACTTTTTAATTAGACTCGATGGAGCACACCCAGGAAATTAATTTCACAGCCAAATAGGCATCATTAAACAGAAGAATAAGTTTAGAACAGATCAAGGAAGATCTTGTGTTTGATAATGCTCGAAAAGAAACTATTGTAACAAAGTGGCATATCATATATATGGATGATGCCACAACCATGGTTTAGGCCTAGATCCAAGCCCTAACCATAACTCATTTGAAGTGCTGTTTGGAACTCAGGGACATGATGCAATTTAACTTCCTAATGGAGACGCCAAAAAGCTTTGAAGTTGACATGCTTACGCCATGGAAATTGGGTTAGGTTCAAAGATGTTGAAGATTAGTAAAGGCTAAAGCTTCCATAATATTGTGCATTCTCCACATAGTGCCGATGTCGAGTATATGGTTATGTATTTCTGTCATTAGCAAATTGGCTAGGGCATGAGTTGGTGGGGGCAAAGAGCAAAGGACTGTAGTTTGAAGAATTCTTAATACACCATTCTTCTCAGGATTCAAATAATATAGCATCTAAGTTGATTATCCCACCATACCAACCTCTTGATTTATGTCCATTCATTTTTTTGAAAGAGATGGCATGAGAGGGAAGTAACCTATCAATTACCAGGAGAAGCTTTGCACGAAATTTGTTTACCAAAGATGTGGTCTTTTGATCATTAATAACAATATTTTTTCTCCAATAGAGATAGAGATTGATCACTATGGCACGTCTACTGGTTGCAAGTTCGGCAACAATGTGACTTCCTGATAGTACCAGGAAGCAGATATGATGGTTGCCAATCCTTTCATCAAGCAAGTATCCAATGATCAAATCAGGTTACTGTCGACAAACTTTTGATCTCTCATCGCTTTGACACATGACGGAACGGAACAGTGGCAATAGCTAGGTAGGAGATAAAGAAGATGTGCTAGCTACATCGCAAAAACATGAATCGGTGACTAAACAATGGCAATTGATCCTTTAGAAACAGCTAAACAGCCTTTGATATCCACATATTATTATAAAAAAAAACCCTTTAATATCCACATTGTTAGTGGATTACGACCTTCAGATGATACGTAAGCAGGAACAAAAACATGCGTGCAAATTAGTAATATTATTCTCAATGCACCATCCACCATCAGTATTATAAAACACAAAGTTATATGCTATGGACAACAATGCTATTGAGAAGATTATAAAATATGTATTAGTGTAATGGTTTTTTAAAGAATGTAGAGATCATGAAAAAAATTTAGCCAAGGTAGAAAGACAAATGAGTGGATGATGATGGTCGTGACCTTATCCTCTTTCAACCAATCACTACAAAAATGTGATGACCCCATTTAGAAGAGTTGTGAGGGAAAGAAAGGAAAAAATAAAAGATTTGTTTTAGTGGGGGGGAGTGGAGACAGTGCACACACGGTACAGATGACGGTACAAAAAACTAGCAAGTCCATGATGGGGATCGAAGCCTTGGAAGGTTTGAAAACAGATTTTGATGAGTGGTATCCTGTGGCCTCATGAAATTTTCAGGAGTCTCGTTTCAGGTGGCGACACGTGAACCAGAGATGATTATAGAACTGGGATTTGGAGATTAATTCATCAAATACTGCATGCGTCTTTCAAAAGCAATAAAAAACCATATTTGGTGGCCCAACTTTTAACTTCCATAGTTTCATATTAGGTTCATATTTTATTAATGTATTCATCACCATGTTACAGGTTCATTTGTTGTGAAATTAATATCGAAATCCAGGTTTAAATCTTAATAGTTATCGATTTAAGTATGCAGAAATGAATAGCTCATGGAACTTCAGGTTCTGCAATATCCCTGCCAGAATCCTGTTTTCAGTATGCGTGTTCCTGTACATGCCATAAAAGTGAGAGTGAGAGGGAAAGATGCGATGGCCTTTATCGGAGGTGAGTTGACAGACGGTGCGATTTGGTGGGCGAGTGGTGCGCCTGGCACCCACGGTAATATATGGACCCAGTAGGGAACATGATCAGCTGTTTCATTTTTATGCGTTACCCTCCCAAAAATGATGCTTGCTACCATATTGTAGCTGTTAAATCCAGCCCCCCTCCGTACGAGCACTTTAGTCATTTTTATGGTGCTCTCTCTTTCTGTGTCTGCATTTTATCTATGGCTGGCTGTATATGAGTTTAGACCAGGCATGTATATATGAGGAATATGTAATTGTGGATAAGGAGAACAAGTTGCAGCAGCAATATTGGTTGCTGATGGTATCCTTTTTGTTTTTGTTGTTTTCCTTAATTGGTAGGACCATGAACTAGCCCTTCTCCAACATGTTTAATGATTAATCAAATCAAAGCATCTTCGTGAATTTTATGCCTGATGTGGGTTTGCATAGTGTCGTTCGCATCTCCGGATAATTTCTTGGTTTATCATGTAAAATATGATCGGTGGATCTCTTGATCATTTCCTAACAAGGCACTTTCCTTACTTTTCCCTGCAGCTTCTAAGCAATGACTGCACGGGATATGATAACGGTGCAGTCAATGCCATGACAACACATACATATTATAACTAGACTGCTTTAAAAAAGCTGATTCTGCTAGAGTGATGATCATGAACGTCACAGGTCTAGCCTTGCCACCGCCACCCTGCGCTAGTGTTCTGCAGCAAAAATTCAGGTCTAAAAAGTACTGTTGTTATAATTCCCGACGCTTCATGCATGATCTCTTTTCAGAGAGGAAAATCTTACCTAAGAGGACAGGATTAGTCCTCAGATCTTAGTAAATCGCAGTGCATTTAAATTAACATCATATATTGTACTTCATGAAATTATTGTTGGCTTGGCCTTCACCTTCCACAAATAGCATATTCTAGGTCACTCACATTTATCGATTGTGGCAATAGCATATCTTAGTTTGGTGTCCCTTCTACCACATAACTTGCTGTCGGTCGATCATGTCTTGCCCAACTTATTTCGACAGACTTTACATGGTGTAAATTATTTTCACCCTCCTTGTTCTTTTTTTTTGTAAAAAATGTTCCTTATTTACATATGGAGTGTCTGAAGTCAAGACCTTCATGGTGAATCGCCAAAAGAAGAAGACAACTTTAGCTTCATTTATGTGGCTATAACCGAAAAATGGCGAATTGACCATGCATCAAAAGCAAGGGACATGGTCAATACAGAACCGTTTTCCCTTCTCTCTGCTTGGACTATACAAGTCATTCTTGCACTAACTACACCCCAGAAAATGACACTGCCATACAGGCCACGATCTGAGGACAGTAACCGGTGGTTCCCATCACAGCCCAGACAGATTAAGTTTTAGCAAGGAAAGATGGATTTGTTTCCTGTTCTGTTTTTCTTACCTTTGTTTCAGCTTTTGTATGCACAGCCTTGTATAAATAGCAGGTTACTTTATCTGGCAGGTTGCAAAAGAAAAGTAGGAAAAAAAAAAAGTGAGTGCGGAATCCATCACCAAAGCTGGCATAGTGTGCACTTTATAACATAACCAATGTTAATAATTAATGAGGGGATGGATTAATAAATCTATTTGCAGCTTAATTTTCAGATCACGGCAATGCATGATGCACGATGACCAATAAGCAGGCAACAAGAGATTTCACAAAGAAACAAAAAGGAGGCTGCCATATGATAACCGAACACCAGTTAGGCTTGGCCTTTTGTAGATGAGTTTCATGAAAATTCCTCGTTTAATTAATCATCCCTAACTTTTATTCTCATCTACAAAGAATTTAAGAGTTGAAAGGAGGATGAAGAAAAGTTCCATAGTGGGAGATCGCCTAAACTGAGCATATTTTATTGAATAAATTAAAGAAAAAAGAATGAAATAGAATATTCAGCTCTGTTGATAAAATACCATACAAACGCTTGCGCTTGTAAGTTGCTGCTTCCAAGTTCTGTAAGGACCTTTTCGATCTAATCTTCTTGATGATATAGTCCAAGCTAGTGGGGCTGAAGGGGATGTCGAATGAATGAGGGTGTTTTTTTTTAATTGATAACTTAAATAAAATATAAATATTAAATATTATCAGATTTAACTGTAATTAATTCAAGATATATGTATTTGTATCGTATAAATATAACATTATATATATATTGTTATTTTATTTTATTTTATATTGAATAGTATTCAGAGGAATATCCATATACGTCAAAAACTCGATAAATAAAATATATTTTATTTTATTTTATTATATATATAAAATGAGGTTTTTTTCGTTTTGTTTCATTTTGTTTTGTTTTATCTCAAACTACATGATATATTTGGGATGGATCCACCGACCTGACCTGATAAATCTAGTACCCAAACCTTTAATCCGGCTAGATCCCGAGCCTGATCTAATAAAATATGGTTTTAATTTTTTTTACACCGGAAAAGAAACGGGGGGAAAGTAGAATGATTTCAAGGAATAATTTGAGGCCATTGACTTACGCTTCCTTCTTGTCGTGTAGGAAAATGCAAGGTTGTATCTTCAGTGGACATTGTTATAGTTTAATTAGACAACGGACAAACAAGATCGCCGACACTAATTAGCTTTATAATGGCTTGTGATTAATTTTGCCTCGACAAAGTAAGATCAGTGAAGCTTGCAAAGGGTACTGTTTCTTGCCTGGATCAATTCAATATATAAATAAAAAGCCTTTGGAGAAGAAGATTAGATGAAAAGGATGGGATTAGGTACTCGTTAACTAGATAGATAATTCCTCATTGATGGACCCTCCCATCCCAAGTTGTAAGTGCTTAATGAGTCATCGAAATAGATTAAAAATGGTTAAACCCAGATCAGCACTATTATTTAAACTTGCCTTTTAAACTGAACTTCTTTGCGTCATAGAGCACAAGGTATTATTATTGGCTGATGGAGTTTGAAGTCCGAAATGGCCCAGGTTTCCGTGGAAAACCTCCCCTGAGATTGACTCTAACATCATCTCTCAGTTTCCATCTCTCCTCCTCTTATTCCAAAACATTCCCATTTATCCCCACATCACCTTCTCTGTAGCAAGCATCATATCTCAGCAAAAATATTATTTAAATCAAATTTCTATGATTGCATTATCATGCGTTATAGATCAGTACTTGCATACACACACGAACACACATACATAAATAGCAAGCACGCATGCATAAACTAGCATGTGTCAACGTCTTTTCACGAGGTCTAAAGACATCATCCGATCGCCTTTAGGAGAGTGAGCGGGTGTATGTATGCTTTTCTGGCCTTGAATATCATGCATACATGCATGAAATCTCAAGGGTTGGTCGAGTGATCAAGAAGGTATACTTCACTCATTAACTTACAAGGATTTATTAGATTTTTCTAACACATCAACTATACCAAGAATATATTTTAAAATTATTAAAGAAAAAAACCTTAAATCTTAGTTGACTAGCGAAGTATTCTAATATATCCTTGGCACCGAGAAAAAAATTATGCATACATGAGATAGCATTTATGGTACCATTCACAATAATTGTTTTAATTCTGCTCACGTAAGCTTCTGATACTGTTGATACTTGTTGCTGAAATTGGCCCGCCTCATTAGCCTTTTTTTCTCCTATAAAACCCCTCAAATTCTCATGCTGTTCTTCATTGCCACAATCTCCAGAAACAAAGAATACAAACCCTTGAAGCATCATCCTAGACTTCTAGCCATGCTTCCAGGTGAGCTCACAGGAATTCGCTATCTAACAGCTGATCAAAATCTGGTTCCATTTCCGGCTAATTTCGGCATGATGCAACAAAGCAACATACCATCCTTCCATTTCAACAGGCTCTTAAGCAACTTGCAGAATTCATCCTTACCTCAACCAGTTTATGAATTCGCCCCGCAGTCCTCGAGTCTCAGCAACAACTCAACTTCAGATGAATCCGAGGAACACCAACTGAGCATCATCGACGAAAGGAAGCAGCGGAGAATGATTTCCAATAGAGAGTCCGCCCGTAGGTCAAGGATGAGGAAACAGAAGCACCTAGACGAGCTATGGTCTCAGGTGGTTCGGTTGCGAACTGAGAACCACAATCTGATAGACAAGTTGAGTCATGTGTCTGAGTGTCATGACCGTGTTCTTCAAGAGAATGCAAGGCTCAAACAAGAAGCTTCTGATTTTCGCCAAATGCTTACTGACTTTCAAATTGGCAGTCCTTACACTACTACTGCTTTAAGGGATCTTGAAGAGGTCCCCTGCAACACGGCCCATCTCAGAGCTGAATCCTCAAACCAATCCATCACTAGTTCCGTGGACTTGCTTCATTGAAAACAAGAGATCTTTTGCCATTTTAATAACTACTTCATGTTCCTTCTGTTGTGATAATTATCAATGAGTATTTGCCTTAACTTTAGCTTATATCTGCTATAACAGCTTTTTAACCATTCCCCTCCTTGGCTTAATTATCACCCCAAGGCCTTAAAACAATCAAATCCCTTTATATAACTTTCTATCAAACTTCTCGCCGCGTATGCATTAATGCAGGCGGCAAAGAAAATTACTACTTGAAAATGATATATCCTATAAGGGTCCATTAGGAACATATAAAAGAATAATTATGCTTGAACAACTTTTAATCATGAACTTAAGAGCCCCACCAACCCTTAATATTAGAGTCCACCAGAAGTACTAATTAATCACAGATGAAATTGACGAAACCAGAAAAGGAGAAAGAAAGAAAAGAAAAGAAAGAAAGAAAGAAAGAAAAAGGAGAAAGAAACAATGATCTCTGACGTTTCGAGATTTTGTTTCATTCACTATAAGAGGAAGTAAGACTTTTCTCAGGTGGACTAAAAGATGATGAAGAAACAAGAAATTCCTGGTAGTGGTGGACCTTGTCTGAACTGGATCATTCACGCCAAGGCGAAGGGAGGTCCCATAGCTAGGTCAAGTGTTGCTCACGATTGCAGGAGCAACAAGACAAATGGTTGTGGAGGTGCTGGTGGTAGTGGCTCATCATACAAGTAAGAACTACTGCTACAAGAAGCAAAAACATTTGAAAGGGCTATCCACTAAAATACCCTCAACCAGCTCATGAAGTACTATTCTTAGCTTTTTGTGAGGACACCAATATTGCCCTGCCTAACTTGGTTTGCCTGAGTAGAGTTTTCTCACCAATCCCGAGGGCATCATCATGGTGGAGCCTATGTACTTCAGGTGTTGTTTTGCAAACGGTTCCTTTCTGTAATAATGGCATATAAAACTACATTGGCAAGCCTGTCTGTTCCTCGCATATCTTTCTTCTTCTTTTCTGCACAAGGATTTGTTCCTACAGATACAGGAATCGAATGAAACATTTACTTGAAAATATATATGATTTATATTATTTTTTAATATTCTCTTTCAAGTTAAATTTTTAGAGTTCCATGCTATCATTTGCTTTCTAATATAAAACAATATTAAACCATTATATGAAATTTTAGAATTTAATTTATATTATTTTTTAATACTAACACAGATATATTAGGTAATATTAGTACCCATGATGATTATATAGTTGACTTGAATAAAATGAACCGCATTTTTTTTCACAAAACTTCCATTATGTTGGGTTTTGTTTCAATCCGTAAGAAGTCTGGATGGGCTTTAGCAGATCACCTAAGAGTTCACACATCTCCGTTCAACCAGAAATTATTTTTTTAATGAATATTTTAGTTTCTGTACTTATTCTGAAATCTGAACTGTCAAAATCTCAGTTTTAATGAACAAGTTAAGAAATCAAATCAATGTGCTTAAACTTCAAAGTTCACGGAAAACCTTGGAATTGTTAATGGGGGAAAGTAATTCAGTCCATATGGCATCACAAGCTTTTAAAAAAATTAGAATGCTCGGCTAGATCAACGTGCTCTTCTTCTTTCTTTCTTTTTTAGAAAGAATTTCAGATTAAAATTGAAAGTGCATGCGATGTAATTTTTTTTTTAATTAACGTGGATGTCCGGGCCAGCTTGAACGTACCTTGATTAATTCTATGGGCTCTAAAATTAACAATCATGTAAATTTTCAATACCCATCATATTAACAACCACATAATCACAGAGTTCAAACTTGAAAATATAAAAAAAATAAATTTTTTAATTTCAAATTCTTATTAATAGTTTATCTTTTAAACGATTTGCGTGCGTTGTATTTGGTGTGCCGAGTAAGAGCTGAAAGTTTCTCCAAAACCTCTGCACACTGCTTCCTATTGATTGTCGAATATCCTCGTCTTCTTGCCGTGCGTGGACGTAACCATATAAAACCTTGTGTTTGTATATTTAATTTATTTTTCTTTGGGATGTCTTTCGTATATATCTTTTGCTCCAGGGCCAATTGATCCATATTGGAACACGATAGGTCAGTAGATATTAAAATTAAAAAAAATATTAATTTGAGCATATTGTTTTTTTTAAAACTAAACTTTTTAATATTACATTTTGCAGTTTGAATAAAACAGATATTGAAAATCAATTAAATAATAATAATATAAATATAACCCATTTTTTTCCCTTCACGCTAATCCTTTCTTCTCTCTCATGTTTTTCTTTGTCAAACACATGTCTAACATGAGAGAGAAGAGATGATTAGGTATTATGATAGCTTTTATGATTATGATTTTAAAAAAATTATTTTATAAAAAATATTTTTAGTTAAGGTTGATTTGGTATTTATATATGTTTGGTTAAAACTTAGTTGAAATTGAATTTGAACAAAAGGTAGTTTAATATGTTTGGTTAAAAGAATGTTTTTCAAATTGAGATTATAAAATATGTATATATATTAATATTGATGGTTTTTAATTTAAATATTGTAGATTTAACTACTGCTATTACATCATGAAATAAATAATACTTATATAAAATTTTTTTTTTTGTTCCATTAAACTATCTACAATTCCATCACGTATGAAAATTCATCCGACAAAGACTACAGTTTTCTTGATTTCTTTAAGCGCGCAACAACATCAGGTAAAATATCATCAGGAATAAAATTGAGATTGCGATCAAATTCTGCAAATGCTACGTCATCAAGCGATTTCCTTTTAATTTTTCGAATAAAACACAATTAAAAATAAAAATTAATTTTTTTAACTGGGTTGGACCTGGTTCAATGCATTTAGCTTTGAACCGGACCCGGTCCGACCAGAACAGTGGATACTACAGTTTCCTTGGTTTTTTAAGCGCGCAACAACATCAGGTAGAATATCATCAGAAAAAAATAAAATTGCGATCAAATTCAGCAAATATTACGTCATCAAGCGATCTCCTTCTAATTTTTCGAATAAAACACAATTAAAAATAAAATTAAAATTGATTTTTTTAACTGAGTCGGACCCGGTTCAATGCATTTCAGCTTTGAACCAGACTCGGTCCAGCCGGAACAGTGGAGAGTGTCTTCACTGTTCACGTAAACAGTGGAGTCTGGAGTCACTTTCCACTGCATGGGAAGTTGATGCGGGGAAGGGAAGCATCTGAGAGCTACTTTTTTAAGTTTGAAACACAATTTATATAGATCTCACATCAATAGTAAAGTAAAGTAAGTTTTATCATTACCAAACATATAAAAGATACAATTTATTTTAAAAGCTGCCGCAGCTGCATAAACAAACACACTAAAAGAAAAGGAAAAACCCAAACACAAATATAAGGTATAAGACAAAATCAAACACAAAATCTCTACCTTCTTCTTTTTTGTGGCAAACTTTCCTCCGTTTTCCATTGGGATTATTTGAAATTTGAGTCTCTTGAATGCTTAGCTGTCCGTGAAAAAGTCAAGTTGCAGGTCAAAAGGTGGGCAATTGAATACTAGTAGGATTAATTTTTTATTGGCAGAGCGAGAGATTGTGATTTCGTCTCTTTGATTTTAGTTCAAAAGGTTAAGAAAGAAAATAAAGAGAGTTTTCATTGCAAAAATAAAGAGAGCAATTCTTTATCATCTAAGATATCAAAAGGTAGGAGGGAAAGCACTTTTACACTATTCCACTTCAGATCATTTTGTTTAGCAATTTCCAATGCCAGGCTCATAGTGTCCATTCTGTTTCATGCTTACACGAACCAACATGGGGTCCTTGCTACAGTTGCACCTCCTGCCACCTCTTTCTCCATAAAAATATGTCGAGCTGCCACGAGAAATAAAGCGGCACATTCATCTTCATCCACTGGCAAAGCCACTATCTCATTATATCGGGAAATGCATTTGTGTTTTGTGTTTTCTTTACGGAAGGATTCAGATGGGTTTTGGTTGTGTTTTCGTGTATGATTCGTGGTCCAAACTGACCGGCTTTTGGGTTTAAACTAAGGCAGATCAAGGCTGTGAAATTGACTGACATTTGAGTCAAAAAAGGTGTGATTTCTAATTCCATTTAAGGTTAAATTGCCCGGAAAGAACGAAGGTTTTGGCAGAGATATGGGGCGAAATGAGATGCTGGCAACTGTGGAGAGTAGATAGGGATAAAATAGTCAAAGAGATGGAGAATCTGCTGGAGGTGATGGGGAAAGGTTGTTGCGCAGAAGAAAGGGAGAGATACGATGGAGATGATGGTTCCCTATGTAAAAAGATGGGAGAGAAGCGCTAATTTATTTTTTTCTTCAAGTTTTTCGATGATATTTTTATTATTTCTAGTGTATGCTTTCTAGTTAGTATTTCGAATATAGTAACTAATTAATTTTTAGGTTACAAAGTATAATTAATTTTTCAAATAGATATACCAGTGGGAATGTTATTTTAGTCATTGAACAATATATATATATATATATATATATATATATATGTTATTTAATGGGGTACCAAATAAGTGGCAAACAACAACAGGTGCCCAGATGCATAAATCATTATACTAATGCCATTTTATTGTAGAACAGTGGAAGGCGTATCACAAGAAGAGAATCTGTAACGATGAAATCTGATCGATATAAAAACTGAGTGTTCATGCTCTAACCATTGAATGATAAAATAAAACTAATTAGTACAGAAATACCACTGGTAAAAAAGAGAGGGGGGAAAAGGGTCATGGTCCACTTATATCTTGTGTGTAGATATAGTCTGTATGATCAGCCATGGACCGTCTAATCAAACACTCTTCTTCACTTTCTGACCCAGAGCATGAGTACCCTTCAACATTGATGCTTGACTCCCCCTGCATGAACAGAAACAAGAACATTAGCTCGCAATCTTGCATCGTGATAAATAACTTAATTTTTCTTGTGGGAGACGACTAGAAATACAAGCTCACAGGCGATGATCCCGCAGGAATGTGTGAGGATGTTTCCGGCGGTGTGGATTCTGCCCTGGTGGAGGCTGAAATAGACCTGGATTTTGCACCTGAGGATAAAAGAAACAGTACCATCATTAAGAAAGTGAGCTTCCTTGGCATTTTTGTGATTAAGACAGGAAGAGCTTGTGGAGATAAATGGAAGGTGATGAAAAGGTTTGCTACCTTATATAATTGAGGCGGTGTATCGAGAAGTGAGACCGACTTGGGATGGAGAGTAAGGGGAAGGCTCCTCCATAAATGAGCATTGAAATCATGCCACCAAAAGTCAAACATTACATCGCCAGTGCCCACTTGGGGTCAATGATTTCTATTTCTTTCTTCCTGGGAAACACCACCATTTAGAGACATCGTCGAGAATTGTTTTTCCTCTCGTCCATTTGCCTTTTCCATGTCGATGATGCAGTCAAGGAGTTGTGCTACGTGTGATAAGAAGCTAGCTAGCTGTCCTTGCTGGTGTTTGATAAGGATCTTGCATGTGATAGACACCTACCGATCTCGGTCTCCGGATGGGAATTTATTGGCAACCTTTCATGATTTAGCTACTCTTGTAGTTTTTTAGAACTCGATTACGGTAATTTTAATTCAACATGCCGATAAGCCTGTGGCTCGATTAGCAGTAGGATCATTCTCCTCCTATCCTCTTCTTTGTAACAAAAAAATAAATAAAAAATAAATTGAATTAAACATAAACGAGAAAAGGCACACCAAATTAGATGGATAATTTTGGCAATCATAATGTAAAATGCAAATAAATAGAGAAATGACACAAAACAAAAAGTTTTGGTAAAATATCTTATTTTTTAAGCATGTCGTGGTTTCTAACCACAATATTTAATTAAATTCTTACAAACTGGTCGACCGCATCACAATAATCAATTAAACCAGCAAACAGATTACAACTGTCATTGAAATTTTATTAATTACAAGGGCTGATATAGCATTAACAATAAAATTTACATTAAGCTGATAATGGTCTTTTTAGACAAAGATCGAAACACGTGTATGTAATCTTTTTAACTTTATTATCTCAAATGAATCCGATCTTTTATATGATATCTTCTACGTAAATATCATTTTCATTCAGATATTTGCACACATTGTAACTGAGCAAATATAGAGTTCGACTGTTGGACTCAGTATTCAACCGAATTTGCAACATGTCATTGTTTAATTGCATTAACCAAATCATTTTTATTACTTAATGTTTTTTTAATTTTTAAACAGACCCTCTTGGCATGTGTTTGTGGCTTAATGCCAAGTCATTAGAAATAACAAAACCATACCCATTAGCATTTTCTAATTAAGAAATATGAGATATGATTTCATCATCATCAACAACATCATTATCATTTAACAACAAATGGTTTCTTTTACTTCTGCATACAACATACCTAGATTGCCATTTAACAATAAAATGCTTCTACCATTGTATGTGATTCTACTATTCATGTCATCAACAATAGCATCATGTAATGGCACAACGTAAACATGTTACGAGATGTTTTGTAAAAAAAAAGTAAAACAATTTGGATTTTGGTCAATTAGACATAATTTTAAATAAATTGCATTACTTCAATCCTAATTAGTAAAATTCATATCAAATTCAATCAAATTTCTAACCTTTAACGTTAAAGCAAATTCACTAAAAATTAAACATAATTCATGAAACGAAATCTAATTAATCTTTTTATGCTCAATTATGTTAAATCAAACCCAAATTCATAGCAAATTATTAAATTAATATAATTCAAAGAAAACACTAAATTCGTCAACTTATCAATAATTCAATGGAACATGTAATTCGTTATAATTCTACTACATTCATGATCTCTTGCATTAAATCATCAAGCGTAGTTAATTTCATTATTAGTTGATTCCGACAATACATAAAATCTCTAATTCGACAATTTAATAGTAATTAAACACAATATATAATTAATTAAAATAATTAATTTAAAATTAATTTATTATATTTTCATATTCAACTATATTAAAAACATTCATAGTTTATGATATTTTTAACTAATCTAACATCAATTCAACAAATTCTAATGTCACCATATACTTTATATTCAACTTGAATAATCATTTCATTTTAACTAAACCAAACACAAATTCATAGCAACGTAGAATGTTTACCTTGCTTGTAGGACTAGAGAAAAGACTGGGGCAATGGCGACAGCAAATGTATCATTGGATTTTTAACAAAAAAACATTCAAGGATGCTTAGAGACTAGGATATGTTTAATTTTTTTTAATTGTTTTAAGGGAAAAAAATGTAAGTGTTTATTGGGTTTTTTTAGAGAGAAACCAAGGGCATTGGTCTGTTTTTGAAGAGAGATGCAACGTTCGTGTGTTGTTCTTTTGTGTGTTCTTCTATCTTAATTGATGTCGCATTTTCGAAGCACGACATACTAAATTGTCGCGTTTTAGAAGTGCGATGTTTAAATATGTTGCGCTTCCTAATAGTGATATTTACTAAATATTGAGCTTCTAAAGTGTGATATAGTCAAAGTGTGTTATCTTACTAAATTTTTTTTAAACAATGTTATTATATAAAAACTTTAAATTTATCGTACTATTTTATTTAAAAAACGAATTTGGGTCCATTGATAATCAGCATCTAATTTTCATGAATTTCATGCAGCACGTGTCTAGCTCACATCTCCACATGTGATAAGTTTCGAACAAGTAAAATATCAATAAAAAAAAAAAACACAAAAATGAAACATCGGGGGATCCAATTTTTCCTATCAGGAAATTGACTTTATATAATTTATAAAATTGATAACCGTTATTAATTGGCCTGTGTTAATCTTTTTTTCTTAATCATGGAAAAAACTGATAAAAAAACGAAACATTAGCACAAAAACATGACTTTTTTTTTTTTTTTTTGCAGTGCTAGAATTCGGGCTTTATCTAGAATTGTGTGAAAGTTTCCATGCGGTTCATTGAAGTAGATGTCATCACGCTTGGCAATGCGAAACACTATAATAAGAAGAAGAGGTAATTGGCATTTAAATAGCAGAAAATAAGAGAGGGCTTCAAAAAGGCAAACATGAAGCATCTTGAACATTAATTAACAAAGATCGTGCTTCATTTAATTAATTTGCTTATCGATCGAGGCTATTTGACTTTTATTTTCACGTTGACTTTAGATAGCTAGATCGATTACAATTCCCATCAGATTCTACTGCTATTTGTCTAGATAAACTAATCAACTCTACTGTAATTAAGATCGAAATTCGAATGCCCTTACAATAAGCTGACGACTGTATAATTTGGCAAGAACATGCATGGAAACTAGAGAGGAAAGCTAATGTCTGTCCACAACGCACCAATTAAGGCTACATTTATTTACTTGGAGCTTTTGCGTTTGCGATGCAAAAATACAGTAAGGTGTCTAGTAATACACTAAACTACGTTTTTTATTATAGGGCCACTAAAAAATTAAGTTCGAAACACAGTTTTTGAGAAGCAGTTTTTACATGCTTTTGTAACTAGAGAGGAAAGCTCTGTTTGTTTTTGTGTTTCAAAAACGTTTTTGAAAAAATTTAATTTTTTAACTTTAAATTAATATTTTTTTATATTT
>Ga0307510_10002844_pt1 | contig 19883 bp, 21 predicted proteins | sample 12_EM_MG_FD_207224 | JGI IMG/M metagenome (GOLD analysis project Ga0307510, IMG submission 207224) | Populus trichocarpa ectomycorrhiza microbial communities from riparian zone in the Pacific Northwest, United States - 12_EM | ecosystem: Host-associated > Plants > Roots > Unclassified | place...
CGGGCCGCCGCGCTCGGTGTGGTCCTCGCGGCCGGCGGACTCGCCTGTGTCGTCGAGGTGTGGGCGGGCCTGAGCTTCGACGCCGTGGGACTGCTGCTCGCGCTCGCCGCCGCCTGCTGCCAGGTCGGCTACTTCGTCCTGTCCGACCAGGGCAGCGGAGCCGGCGACGAGACCCCCGACCCGCTCGGCGTGATCGCGTACGGCCTGCTCGTCGGCGCCCTCGTGCTCACCGCCGTGGCCCGCCCCTGGACCATGGACTGGTCGATCCTCAAGGGCGACGCCGACATGAACGGCACCCCGGTCCCGGCCGCCGTCCTGCTCGCCTGGATCGTCCTGATCGCCACGGTCCTGGCGTACGTCACCGGAGTCGTCTCCGTCCGCCGGCTCTCCCCGCAGGTCGCGGGTGTCGTGGCCTGCCTCGAAGCGGTCATCGCGACCGTCCTGGCCTGGGTCCTGCTCGGCGAGCACCTCTCCGCACCGCAGATCGTCGGGGGAGCGGTGGTCCTGCTGGGCGCGTTCATCGCGCAGTCCTCGGCGCCCACGAAGGGCTCCGGGGAACCGGTGGCCGGGGGCGGCCCGGAACGCGAGCCGGCCGCCCGGGAGACAACTGCCTGAGCGTCGTACGACAGCTCGTCCTGCCGGCCCACCGCCTGCCATCCCGCCCCCTCCGCAGGCTGGGGTTATTTCTAACCGGTCATCGGGGTGGACAGCAGTTAGATTTGCCCCCAGCTTCCAGCGCCCCCCACACCAGACCGCCCGCGGGCCCGCCACCCGTCAGCTCGGCCGGCGGCGTGCCTTCCTCAGTTCGCGGTCGACTGCCCAGGCATCGGCGACCGGGCCGATGTGGCCGAGCTTGTCGGGGTTGATCACCGCGCGGATGGTCTGGATCCGGCCGTCGAGCACGTCGAGGGCCAGGGTGTGGAGCACCTTCCCGTCGCGGTCGCGGAAGAGCGCGCCGGGCTGGCCGTTGACCTCGTGCGGCTCGTACGACACGTCGATGCGGATCAACCAGGGGAAGACCGTGCCCAGCACCCGGGCCACGTTCTCCGCCCCGGCGACGGCCTTGGCCAGTTGGGGCGCCTTCCCGCCGCCGTCACCGACGAACTGCACGTCGGCGGCGAGCAGTTCACGCAGTCCGCCCACGTCGCCGTCCCTCAACGCGTCGAAGAACCGGGTCGCCAGCTCCTCCCGCTCCTGCCGGTCCGCGGCGAACCGGGGACGCCGGTCCGCCATGTGCCGCCGCGCCCGTACCAGCAACTGCCGGCACGCCGACTCCGAACGCCCCACGGTCGTGGCGATCTCGTCGAAGCCGAAGGCGAACACCTCCCGCAGCACGAACACCGCCCGCTCCAGCGGGCTGAGTTGCTCCAGCAGTAGAAGGGCTGCCATCGACACCGAGTCGGCCAGCTCCACCGACCGCGCCGGATCCTGGTACGGGTCGCTCAGCAGTGGCTCGGGGAACCAGGGGCCGACGTACTCCTCCCGCCGTACCCGGGCGGAACGCAGCACGTCGATCGCGATCCGTGTCACCGTGGCCGAGAGGAAGGCCTTGGTCGACGTGGGCCGGGTGGCCGTGCCGTCGAACCGCAGCCAGGTCTCCTGCACCGCGTCCTCGGCCTCGCCCACACTGCCCAGAATCCGATAGGCGATCGAGAACAGCAGCGGCCGCAGCTCCTCGAACTCCTCGACCTTGCTCACGCCGAATCCCCTTCCCCTGATGGCCTGTTGGTGCCCGCCCCGTGCAGTCGTCCCGCTCAGCCGAACAGGCCGGGCTCGTAGTCGCCGGCGCACGGCTGGCGGGTGATGATGTTCAGCCGGTTCACCGAGTTCATGAAGGAGACCAGGATGACCAGCGTGGTGAGCTGCTCGTCGTCGTAGTGCTGGGCGGCGTGCGCCCACACCTCGTCGCTCACCCCACCGGCCGCGTCCGCGACCCGGGTCCCCTCCTCGGCCAGCTCCAGCGCGGCCCGCTCCGCCTCGGTGAAGACCGTGGCCTCCCGCCAGGCCGCGACCAGGTTCAGCCGCACCGAGGTCTCGCCCGCCGCGCCGGCCTCCTTGGTGTGCATGTCGATGCAGATGGCGCAGCCGTTGATCTGGCTCACGCGCAGCGCCACCAGCTCCTGCGTCAGGGCCGGCAGCGCCGACCCCTTGAGCGTCCTGCCCACCGCCATGAACTGCTTCGCGGCCTTGCCGGCGATCGGGCTGGAGAGGTAGTTCAGTCGTGCGTCCATGGTGTGCCCTCCGTGGGCTGTGGTCGTCCGTGGCTACACCCCCGAGACGAGACAGCCCGGCCCCCTGTGACATCGGCGAATATGACCTGCGTCTCTCACTCACCGGCCCCTAGTCTGGCCGCCATGCACGCGAACGCACTCGTCCTTCCGCCGCCCGCCGCCTGAGGCGGGCCCCCGGAATACACGCCCGGCACGGCACAAGGCATCGCCGGGCGGAACGGTGCTGCCCGCAGAAGAAGTCCACGGACCCCGCCGACAGGGGTCCCTCGTAGCACTTCTGCACCTCTGCGGAGACCCCTCGTGTCGAACCCTGTTCTCGGCCTGCCCGTCGGGCGAGGCCTGCTCTACCTGACCGTCGCCGGAGTCGCCTGGGGCACCGCGGGCGCGGCCGCCTCCCTGGTCTACCGGACCAGCGACCTCGGCCCCCTCGCCCTGTCCTTCTGGCGCTGCGCGGCCGGTTTCGCGCTCCTGCTCGCCGTCCGCCTCCTTCGACTTCGGAGGCCGGGCGCGCGCCCCGCCGCCGTAGTCGAACCGCTCGGCCGCAAGGCCCTGCGGACCGTGACGACCGGCCTCGGGCTGGCCGTCTTCCAGACGGCCTACTTCGCGGCCGTCGCCGCCACCGGCCTCGCCGTGGCGACCGTCGTCGCACTCGGCGCCGGGCCCGTGCTCGTCGCGCTCGGCGCCCGGCTGACCCTGGGGGAGCGGCTCGGCGTCGGCGGCACGGTCGCCGTGGGCGGGGCGCTCACCGGGCTCGCCGTCCTGTCCCTGGGACCGGCCGCGACCGTACGTCCGTCGGGCGTCCTGCTCGCACTCGTCTCGGCGGCCGGCGGCTCGGCCATGACGCTGCTGACCCGGCGCTGGGGACGCGACGGCAAAACCGACGCGTCCGCCACGGCGGTCGGGACGTTCGCGGTCACCAGCCTGTGTCTGCTGCCGTTCGCCCTGGCCGAGGGGCTGGTACCGCACACCGCCCAGCCCGGCCGGGTCCTGTGGCTCCTCGGATACATCGCGACGGTCCCGACCGCCCTCGCCTACGCGCTCTACTTCGCGGCGGCGGCCGTCGTACGGTCCGCCACGGTCTCCGTGATCATGCTCCTCGAACCGGTGAGCGCGGCCGTCCTGGCAGTCGTCCTGCTCGGCGAACGGCTGACCCCCACGACCCTGGCCGGCACCCTGCTGATGCTCGCCTCGGTCGCGGGCCTCGCGGTGACGGAAGCACGCGGCGCGGCGGCGGCCGAACAACCCCTTGTGTGACGGGAGTTCGGCTCGTCAGCCCGCGCGCCGCCGCAGCAGGTGCTCCCGGGCCACCGCGTCCCGAGGACCACCCCGTTCCACGAGCCCCGCCGCGATACGGTCCCGCACCTCGGCCGACCGCTTCCCCGCGTACTTGAACTTCGCGCGTACGCCGGTCACTTCGAGCCGCACCACCCGGATACCGGACAGCAGCCGTCCGTACGGCGCCTCGCCCGCCGCGACCGTCGCGGAACCGCCCTCGGGCTGGAAGTGGCCGACCTGGCGGCCGAGCAGGGTCGCGGTCTCGGCGGGGTCGTCCACCAGGTGCGCTGTGCAACGGAGTTGGACCGCCGCGTAGAAGCTGGTCGGCACGCCGTGCTCGGGCGGGCCGTCCGGTTCCGCCTGCCAGGGGCCGGGGACGTAGACGTAGTCGTCGACGACGCTCAGGACCACCTGCGGGGCTGCCTCCAGTGCGGGCAACAGGGGGTTGGGGCGCGCGAGATGGGTGATCGCCTCACCGCGCCCGGGGTCGTAGGCGAAGTGGAGGGGCTGGACGAACGGGGGTTCGCCGGACGGGCCGTTGACGGCCAGCTGGCCGAAGTCGTGGGTGGTGAGCCAGTGTTGCCACTCGGCGTCGTCCTGGGGCGCGTCCCAGGGGTGGATGAGCATTACAACGCGGCCAGGTAGGCGGGGAGTTCGGTGCCGGGGGCCAGGTCGTCGTTCGGGAGCGGGGTTCCGTAGGCGGGGGCGAGCGGGACCACGCCGGCCCAGTGGGGGAGGTCCAGGTCCTCGGGCTCGTCGTTCGCGCCGCCGGTGCGGAGCTTGGCGGAGACCTCGTCGAGGTCGAGGCGGATCACCATGGTGGCGGCGAGTTCCTTCTTGTCGGCGGGCCGCGAGTCCGCCGACCGGCCCGGCACGACGTGGTCGACCAGGGCGTCCAGCGCCGTCCGCTTCTCCTCGGGGTCCGTCACCTGGTGGGCGATGCCGTGCACCACCACGGAGCGGTAGTTGATCGAGTGGTGGAACGCGGAGCGGGCCAGCACCAGCCCGTCGACGTGCGTGACCGTCAGGCACACCGGCAGCCCCGGATCGGCCTGCCCCGTCATCCGCAGCGGGCGCGCGCCCGTCGAACCGTGCACGTACAGCCGCTCGCCGACCCGCCCGTACAGCGTCGGCAGCACGACCGGCGCGCCGTCCCGCACGAAGCCGAGGTGGCAGACGTAGCCCTGGTCGAGTATCGCGTGCACCAACTCCTTGTCGTACGAAGCCCGGTTCGCGGAGCGCGTGGGGACGGTCCGGTCGGTCGGCGTGTAGGCGACGGGCTGCGACGTCGGCTGCGAGGTGGTCCCCTGCATAGTGCTCTCCATTGGTGTGTTCGCGCGGTGTGATTGCGCGGTGTATTCGCTGTCCGGGGGTGTGGCTGCTGTCCGGTTGCCATTCGTATTGCACTAGTGCATAGTGTTCTTTGTGCTAGAAGGATATCGGATCGAAGGGCGACGCGCAGCCGACATTGCGGCGGACGTCGAGCGCGCGGTGGGTTCGGGAGAGCTGGAGCCCGGCCAACTGCTGCCGCCCATGCGGGAGTTGGCGGTCGAGCTGGGGGTGAACCCCAATACGGTGGCGGCCGCGTACCGGACGCTGAGGGAGCGCGGGGTCATCGAGACCGCCGGGCGCCGGGGCAGCCGGGTGCGTCCCAAGCCGGCCACGACCGGGCGCGAGCACATCCGGGTGGACGTGCCGGCGGGGGTGCGCGACGTGTCCCACGGCAACCCGGATCCGGCACAACTGCCCTCCCTGGCGGGAGCGTTCACCTATGCCGCCGAACGGTCCGACCGTGAACCGGTCATGTACGGCGACGACCCGGTCGAACCGGAGCTGGCCCGCATCGCCCGGGCCGAACTGGACGCGGAGGGGGTGCCGGTGGGCCCCGTGGCCGTCACCTCCGGCTCCCTGGACGCCATCGAGCGCGTCCTGGCCGCCCATCTGAAGCCCGGGGACACCGTCGCCGTGGAGGACCCGGGGTGGGGCAGCCTGCTCGACCTCGTACCGGCTCTGGGGCTGCGCGTGACCCCCGTCCGTGTCGACGACGAGGGGCCGCTCCCCGACGACGTGCGCGCCGCGCTGGAGTCCGGTGCGCGGGCCCTGATCGTCACCGACCGGGCGCAGAACCCCACCGGAGCCGTGGTGAGCGCCACGCGCGCGCGTGCCCTGCGTTCCGTGCTCCGCCGCCACCCGGAGATCCTGCTGATCGAGGACGACCACGGCCACGGCATCGTCGACCAGCCCCTGCACCCCCTGGCCGGCACCACCCGCACCTGGGCCTTCGTCCGCTCGGTCGCCAAGGCGTACGGCCCTGATCTACGGCTCGCCGTGCTCACCGGCGACGCCGTCACCCTCGACCGCGTCCGCGGCCGCCAAAGGCTGGGCCCGGGCTGGGTCAGCCGCATCACCCAGCGGGCCGTGGCCCGGCTGTGGGCCGACGGCGCGGTGGACACACCGGCGGTGGCGGCCGCGTACGGCGCCCGCCGGGACGCGCTGATCGCCGCGCTCGCCGAACGCGGGGTCGCGGCCCACGGCACCAGCGGCCTCAACGTGTGGATCCCGGTACCGGACGAGACCGGCGCGGTCTCCCGCCTCCTCCACGCCGGTTGGGCGGTGGCCCCGGGCGCCCGCTTCCGCCTGAGCGCGCCCCCGGGCATCCGCGTCACCGTCTCGACGCTGACGGCCGACGAGACCGGACCCCTGGCGGAGGCGATCGCCTCCGCCAGCGGCCCGGCACCGATTCGCGGCTACGTCTGACGCCGGTCAGTGGACGCGTCGGAGAAGAGGCGCATACGCGTCGGCTACCGCTTCCCTCTCGGCCGCACCTGCGTGAGCGCCGCCCCCGCCAGCACGATCACCGCCCCGGCCGGAGTCGACCAGGTCAGCGACTCGCCCAGGATCGCGACGCCCGCCGCCGTGGCGATGACCGGGATGAAGTACGTGACCATCTGGGCGGTGGTGGGGCCGACTTCGGCGACCAGGCCGTACTGGAGGAGGAGGGCGAGGCCCGTGCCCAGGGCGCCCAGGGCGGCGATCGCCAGGAGGGGGAGGACCGGGAAGCGGGTCGGTATGGATGTGAACAGCGGGGTGATGACGGCCAGTTGGAGGGTGGCCAGGAGCAACTGGGCGCCGGTCAGCGAGAGATGCGAGGCGCTGGTACCGGCCAGGGTGCGGCGGACGTAGATCCAGCCGATCGGATAGCTGAGCGAGGCGAGCAGGGCCATCGCCGTGCCCGTGGCGTCCAGGCCGTTGAAGCCCTGCCAGGCGCCCAGGACCGTGAGGACGCCCAGGAAGCCCAGGCCCAGGCCGGCCACGCGGACGCGGGTCGGGCGGTCCTCGGAGAGGGCGACGAGGGAGAGGGCCATGCCCCACAACGGCGAGGTCGCGTTGCAGATGCCCGCGAGCGTGGACGGGATCGTCAGCTCCGCGTAGGCGAAGAGCGAGAACGGCAGGGCGTTGAGCAGGAACGCGGCGACCGCCAGATGGGCCCACGTGCGCGCGCCGCGCGGCAGCCGCTGCCGCTTCACCACCATCGCCGCCGCGAGCACCGCCGTCCCGAACAGCAGCCGCCCGAACGTGACTTGGAAGGGCGCGTAGCCGTGTGTGCCCACCTTGATGAGCAGGAAGCTGAAGCCCCAGATGAGGGAGAGCGCCCCGAAGCGCAGCCGCCAGTCGAGCGCGCGGCGGGGGAGGGGTGTGGCGGTGTCCCGGGGCTGCTTCCGGGTGGCGGCGGTGGTCGCGGCGGTGGTCATGGGTACCAAGATCCTGGGCCCGACCTCGTAGCACAAGCGAGATTTCTAGCCCAGTACCTCGTAGTATCGCTTACATGTTGAATCTGGAGCGCCTGCGCACCCTGGACGCCCTCGCCCGGCACGGTTCGGTCAGCGGTGCGGCCGAGGGGCTGCATGTGACGACCTCGGCCGTGTCGCAGCAGATGTCCAAGCTGGAGCGGGAGGTGGGGCAGCAGCTCCTCGCCAAGAACGGGCGGGGGGTGCGCCTCACCGACGCGGGCCGACTGCTCGCGGAGCACGCGGGCCGCATCCTCTCCCAGGTGGAGCTGGCCCAGGCTGACCTGGAGGCCCAACGGGGGCAGGTGGTCGGCGAGTTGAGGCTCTCCGCGTTCCCGACCGCCGCCCGCGGCCTGTTCCCCACCGCGCTCGCCGCCCTGCGCGCCCAACACCCCGCGCTGCGCGTCCGCTCCACCGAACAGGAGCCGGAGAGCGGCATCGCGGGCGTCGTGCGCGGCGACCTCGACCTCGCCGTCGTCCTCGACTGGTACAACAAGCCGATGCCGCTCCCGGACGGCCTGGTGAAGGCGCCGATCCTGGACGACCCCGCCGACGTCGCGATGCCGGCCGATCATCCGCTGGCCGGGCGCGACGAGGTCGACCTCGGGGAGTTCGCCGACGACGAGTGGATCACCTGGGCCGAGGGCGAGTTCTGCCACGAGTGGCTGATGTTCACCCTGCGCTCCCGCGGCATCGAGCCGATCATCGGCCACCGCGCCGCCGAGACCCACACCCAACTCGGCCTGGTGGCAGCCGGTCTGGGCGTCTGCGTCGCCCCCCTGCTGGGCCGCAACCCGATGCCCGCCGGAGTCGTCACCGTCCCGCTGAGGCAACGGGTTCGCCGACACGTCTACGTCGTCTGGCGTGCCGACGCCGACCGCCGCCCGTCCATCCGCGCGGCGGTCGAGGCACTCCGGACGGCGGCCGAAGCTGTCGGCTAGGACGCCGTTCCTGATGGCTCCGGCGAGGGCTGGACCACCTGCGGGAAGCCCAACTCGTCCAGCAGCGCGCTGAAGAGGTTCTCCGCGAAGGTCTCCCGCGAGCGCAGCAGCTCTTCGAGCCGGGGCCGCTGCCGCGCTGTCGCCGGGGTGCCGGCAGCCGCGGCCCAGGCGAGGGCGCGTTCCGCGTCGGCCGGTACATCCACGTCGAGTTCGGCGCGCTTGCGCCGCACGGCCGCGTCGAACTCGGGCGTCCCCACCCACAGGCTCAGGTCGTCCAGGTCGTCGGGTTCCTCGGCGAGGAGTGCCGCGGCGTTGTCCAGGTTGAGCCACGCCTGCCACCGCTGATCGTCGGTTCCCAGCCCGGTCACGAGGGCGATGTCGCTGTCGGAGACGTCCGCGACGCAGGCCGGTGCGCCGGTCCAGGCGACCAGGGCGGACAGGTGGTCGTTCTCCCACAGCCCGTGATCGAACTGGAGGGTCTGCCACCCGCCCGGTCGCGGCCGCCACGGATGCGCGGTGTCCTTCAGCTCCTGACGGATGCCGTCGAACACGGGTGCTTCCAGCAGAGGACGCTCGCTGCGAGCGAAGACCAGATGCCCCGAAAATCCCACGGGACCTCCTCCTTGGAGACGTCCTCGCGGCAACCGCCTTACAGTGCCGCCAACTTGCGGAAGTCCCAGGACGCGAGCGTGTCCGGCGTCAGCCGTATCCACGCGTGCCGGCCGTCGTACGGCATCGCGTCGAGGCCGAAGTTCTTCTGCGCGAACAGCTTCTCCACGGCGACGAGTTCGGGATGCGGCTCGCCCGTGCGCGGGGCCTCGCCCACGAACTCGACGGTCCCGGACAGCTCGACGCCCCGCAGCTCGTCGTAGGCGTGCCCGCCGTCGATCACCACCGCGACGCGCGGGTCGCGGCGCAGGTCGGCCCAGCGCTTGCTGCGCGTGATCGAGTACAGCCAGAGCGAGGTGCCGTCCCAGGCGAACCAGAGCGGGCTGACATGCGGGGCCCCGTCCGCGGAGACGGACGCGACGCGGCAGGTGCGCTCGGTGGCGAGGAACTCGTCCAGTTCCTCGGGTGTCATCATGATCTTCCGGCCTCGACGCTGAGTGGCGGTCATGCGATCCCCTTCGACTACGGCACGAGCGGCGGGCAGCCGCTTCTGACGCTGCGTCAGAAGTCGGGCCCGAGGAGCGTCGGCCGTCTTCCCTCCGCAAGCGATGCTCGTTACTGTCGCCCGCCCCGGCCGTCGACGACAAGGGAGAGCCATGCCGTCGCACGAACAACTCAGTGAGATCCTCGACACGGTGAGCACCGTGCTGCTGACCGTCGAGTGCCAGCAGGGGGTGGTGGGACCGGACAGCGCACTGCCCGAACTCGCCCTCGCCGCACGCTCGTCGGGCGCCCTGACGAATGTGGCCCGACTCGTCGCCGCCGCGCACGAGAGCGGGGTACAGGTGATCCACGCGATCGCCGAGCGCCGCCCGGACGGGCGGGGCGCGAACCACAACGCCCGCCTGTTCCGCGCCGCCGAACGCCTGCCCGTCCAGCAACTGTCGGGCACCACGGCGGTCCGCGTGGCACCCCCGATCGAGGTCGCCGAGGAGGACTTCGTCGTACGACGGCTGCACGGACTGTCGCCGATCCAGGGCACCGAAGTCGACGCGCTGTTACGGAACTTGGGCTGCCGCACACTGATCGTCACCGGCGTCTCGGCCAACGTGGCCATTCCCAACGCGGTGTTCGACGCCGTCAACCGGGGCTACACCGTCGTCGTCCCCAGGGACGCCATCGCGGGGGTGCCCGCTGACTACACCCCCGCGATGATCCGCAACACCCTCGCATTGGTCGCTACGGTCGCGACCACGGACGAGGTGCTGGGCTGTCTCAAACGACCGCGCCGAGGTTGATCGTCACGCCAGCGTGATGGAGTCCCCGGAGACGGTGATCTGCTCGGCGGGCAGCGCCGTGGTCGCGGGACCCTTCTTCACGCTGCCGTCCGTGACGGAGAACTCGCTCTTGTGGCACGGGCAGACGATGACACCGTCGCTGATGCTGCTCACCGCACAGCCCTGGTGGGTGCACTTCGACGAGAACGCCTTGTAGGTGCCGGCCGTCGGCTGGGTGACCACCACGCCCTGGCTCGCGAAGATCTTGCCGCCGCCCTCGGGGATGTCGGTGGTCTTCGCCAGCTCGGTGCCGCCCGCGTCCCCCTGGGCGGTGGACGCGCCGGACGTGCTGGTGGAGCCCGAGTCCGAGGAGCCCGAGGTGTCCGACGACGAGTCGTCGCTGGACGAGCACGCGGTCAGCGCGACGGCGAGTCCCGCCGCGCCGACCGCCGCCAACGCGGTGCGGCGGGACGGCGGCGCCGTAACGGGTTCGAACGATTCGCTGGTCATGCTGACGTTCCTTCCATGGGAAGCATTTGTGGGTGTGCAAAGGGGTACGAGGTGCGGGTGACCGTCGTTCAGACGGTGTCGAGAGCTTGGCCTTATCGAGATCAGGAAGACGTAAAACGTCCCTGTCGGCCAGCTGTCGGCCGCGTATAAGGCCTGATCAGGCGCCTGTAACAGCTCCCAGTAACAGGCGACGGCAACCTGCGGCGACGTCCAAGGAAGTCGTGTCGCACATCTAGCCGTACCGACTAGTCGGTACTAGCGTCCGCTCGAACGGAAGGAGCCCCCACCTCCCGCCGCCCCCTTCGTCCCCGCCCGCTCCAAAGGGAGTCGTATGCCCTCCGCCTCCGCACCTTCCGACACGCGAGGCCCCGGTGCCGACGCGCCCGGCGCCGGCGCTCGCGGCTCGCTCGCCGGCCTGTACCGCCGAGACCTGGCGGCGTATCCGGCCACCGGGCGGCGCATGTCGTACCTGGCGATCGTGGTGGTCACCACCGTCGTGCTCTACTACATGCTCTACATCCAGTACGCGGTGGCGACGTCGATCATCACGCACTTCGACATGACCTACCGCTACTTCGTGTGGGTCTCGGTCATCGGCAACGCGGTCGGGGCCTTCGCCTCCCTCGTGGCCGGCCTCGCGGACCGGTGGGGCCGGGCGAACCTCGTGGTCTACGGCCTGCTCATCGCCGCGCTCCTGGTCTTCTTCGGACTGCCCAACGCCGGTGACAAGACGACGTACTTGGTGCTGTTCGCGGCCGTCAGTTTCGTCGAGGGCATCGTGCTGGTCGCGACCCCGGCACTGATCCGCGACTTCTCACCGCAGCTCGGCCGGGCCACCGCGATGGGCTACTGGACGATGGGCCCGGTCATCGGCAGCCTCGTGGTCACGTCGGTGACCAGCAGCACGCTCGACTCCGCCAGCTGGCAGGACGAGCTGCGCTACTCGGGGGCGGCCGGGCTGGTCGTGTTCGTCGTCACCCTGTTCGCCCTGCGCGAGCTGTCGCCGGGGCTGCGCGACCAGATCATGGTGAGCCTGCGCGACCGGGCCCTGGTCGAGGCACGCGCCAAGGGCCTGGACACGGAGGCGGTACGGCGCGGGGAGTGGCGGCAGATGCTGCGCCTGGACATCCTCGGCTCCGCCTTCGCCATCGCCGTCTTCCTGCTCCTGTACTACGCCGCGGTCGGCAACTTCGTCGTCTACTTCTCGACCACCTTCGGCTACAGCGAGCAGCGCACCAACGGGCTGGCCAACTGGTACTGGGCGGCGAACGCCCTCGCGCTGATCGTGGCCGGGCTGCTGTCGGACCGGCTGCTGGTGCGCAAGCCCTTCATGATCGTGGGCGGGATCGGGGCGATCGTGGCGACCGCCGTCTTCGCCTCGCTGGCCACCCACGCGACGACCGGCTACTACACCTTCGCCTGGCTGTTCGTCGCGATCGGTGTGTTCAGCGGGGTCGCCTACGCGCCGTGGATGGCGAGCTTCACCGAGACCGTCGAGAAGCGCAATCCGGCCGCGACCGCCGCCGGGCTCGCGGTCTGGGGCTGGACGGTACGGATCGTGGTCGCCGTGTCGGCGGCGTTCATCCCGGTGCTGGTCACCTCGGTCACCCCGCTCGTCGAGCACGGCGCCGAGGTGGCGGTCGCGCAGAAGCAGGCCGCCCCGGCCCTGGCGATCGTCGGCGCCCACCCTCAACTCTTCGCCGAACTGGGCAAGTACACGCCGACCACCACACCCCCCGCCCTGGCCGCCCAAGCGGTGAAGGAGGTCGGCGCGGCCGACCTGGCCGTTGTACAGAAGGCGCAGCCGCAGATCAAGGTGCTCAAGGAGCACGGGACGCAGGTGCAGAAGGCCGCGAAGGACGGTCCCGGGGAGTGGCGCACCTGGTGGTGGATCTGTGTGGGCGGGCAAGTCCTGTTCCTGCCCTTCGTGTTCGTGATGGCCGGCCGCTGGAGTCCGAAGAAGGCCCGCGAGGACGCCCGGGCCCACCAGGACGCCGTCGACCGCGAACTGGCCGCACTCGCCACGAGCGAGGCCTGACCGACGTAGTGACCGACGCCGCGGCTGGGACGCAACTGCCCAGCCGCAGCGCCTCGGTGACTACGGCGTCCCACAACTCCGGTGTCGGGAGCGCGACGTGACCTCATCGACCTCTCCTCGCGGAGTGCCGGCAGACCCTCAGCGGCCACTCACACCTGCGGCTTACGCCCCTTCTCCTGTACGGGGAAGGCCTGGTCCGCCGTGTCCCGCGGCAGCCTCGGTGGGCGCGGGCGCCCGGAGCGGAAGCGGAACGCGGAGGGCTCATCGGCGGCCGCGGAGCGTCGGTGGTGAGGCCGGCGCGGTGGCTCGGGCGCTCTTGGCCGGTGATCACGCCTGATCACTATGCTCATTTCATGAAGGAAGTCATCGCCACCCGCTACATCACACCCCTGCGCGAGGGCGGCTCGCTGCCGGGTCTCGTCGAGGGCGACGACTTCGGGACGTACGTCATGAAGTTCAGCGGCGCGGGGCAGGGCCGCAAGACGCTCGTCGCCGAGGTCGTCGTGGGGGAGCTGGCCCGGCGGCTGGGATTCCGGGTGCCCCGCCTGGTGACCCTCGACCTCGACCCCGTGCTCGGGCTTGGCGAACCCGACCAGCAGGTCCAGGAACTGCTCAAGTCCAGCGGCGGCAGCAACCTCGGCATGGACTTCCTGTCCGGCGCGCTCGGCTTCGACCCGCTCGCCTTCACGGTGAGCCCAGAGGAGGCCGGCCGGATCGTCTGGTTCGACGCGCTGGTCAACAACGTGGACCGCTCCTGGCGCAACCCCAACCTGCTGATGTGGCAGGGCGACCTGTGGCTCATCGACCACGGCGCCACCATGATCTGGCACCACAACTGGCCCGGCGCCCAGACCTCCGCGGCCCGCCCCTACGACGCCGCCGACCACGCCCTCGCCCGCTTCGCACCGGACGTCGCGACCGCGGCCGTAGAGCTGGCACCGAAGGTCACCGAGGAACTCCTCGCCGAGGTCACCGCCGGGATCCCGGACGCCTGGCTGACCGGCGAACCCGGCTTCGACACCCCGGACCTCCTCCGTGAGGCGTACGCGGCACCCCTCCTCGCGCGCGTGCCCTCCATCCATGAACGCATCAAGGGACTCCAGTGACCGAGCGCCACATCATCCGCCCGAGCGAGGCGAACACCCGGGACGTCTTCGAGTACGCCCTCCTGAGGGTCGTACCGCGTGTCGAGCGCGGCGAGTGCGTCAACGCCGGAGTGCTCGTCTACTGCCGTGCCCAGTCCTACGTCGGTGCCCGCACCCATCTGGACGAGGCGAGGCTGCTCGCTCTCGACCCGGCGGCCGACGTGGCCGGAATCCGGGCCGCGCTCGGCGCCGTGGAAGGTGTGTGCGCGGGCGGAGAGGCGGCCGGGCAGGCGGCGGTGGACGATGCCGGGCGGCGGTTCCGGTGGCTGATCGCGCCCCGGTCCACCGTGGTGCAGCCGGGGCCCGTGCACACCGGTCTCACCGTCGATCCGGCGGCCGAGGCGGAGCGCCTGCTGGACCTGCTGGTGAGGTAATGGATCACACCCGGCCGCGCGCACGTTGACACCGAGTGCCAGGGCTTCTAGCGTCACGACTGCCGAAGGTACTAAGCGGTCGCTCACTGGCGGGCCGCGTTTCAAGGGCGAGAGTTTCTCAAGGGCGAGGAGAACCAGCAATGTCCACCACTGAGCAGCGGGTCGCGATTGTCACCGGCGGAGCGCGGGGCATCGGCGCCGCCACCGCCGTACGCCTCGCGGCCGAGGGCCGTGCGGTCGCCGTGATCGACCTCGACGAGGCCGCCTGCAAGGACACCGTGGAGAAGATCACCGCGGCCGGCGGAAAGGCCCTCGCGGTCGGCGCCGACGTCTCCGACGAGGCGCAGGTCGAGGCCGCGATCACGCGGATCGTCGCGGAGCTGGGCGCGCCGACGATCCTCGTCAACAACGCGGGCGTGCTCCGCGACAACCTGCTCTTCAAGATGAGCGTCGCCGACTGGGACACCGTCCTGGGCGTGCACCTGCGCGGCTCGTTCCTGATGACCAAGGCCGTCCAGAAGCACATGGTCGACGCGGGCTTCGGCCGCATCGTCAACCTCTCCTCGTCCTCCGCCCTCGGCAACCGCGGCCAGGCCAACTACTCCGCCGCCAAGGCCGGTCTCCAGGGCTTCACCAAGACCCTCGCCATCGAGCTGGGCAAGTTCGGCATCACGGCCAACGCCGTCGCCCCCGGCTTCATCGCCACCGACATGACCGCCGCGACCGCCGCCCGCGTCGGCATGGGTTTCGACGACTTCAAGGCCGCGGCCGCCACCCAGATCCCGGTGCAGCGCGTCGGCGAGCCCGACGACATCGCCAACGCCGTCGCCTTCTTCACGAACGAGGCGGCCGGTTTCGTCTCCGGCCAGGTCCTGTACGTCGCCGGCGGACCGCTCAACTAGGGAACACGGAACCATGACTGAACAGCGTGAACTCCCCGAACTCTCCGGCAAGGTCGCCGTCATCACCGGCGCCAGCCGCGGCATCGGCTACGGCGTCGCCGAGGCGCTGCTCGCCCGCGGCGACCGGGTCTGCATCACCGGCCGCAGCGAGGACGCCCTCAAGGAGGCCGTCGAGGCGCTCGGCGCCGAGCGCGTCATCGGCGTCGCCGGCAAGGCCCACGACGAGGCCCACCAGACCGTCGTCGTCGAGCGCACGATGGAGGCCTTCGGCCGCGTCGACTTCCTGGTCAACAACGCCGGTACGAACCCGGTGTTCGGCCCGATCGCCGACCTCGACCTGAACGTCGCCCGCAAGGTCTTCGAGACCAACGTCATCTCGGCGCTCGGCTTCGCCCAGAAGACCTGGCACGCCTGGCAGAAGGACAACGGCGGCGCCATCGTCAACATCGCCTCCCTCGCCGGCGTCTCCGCCTCGCCGTTCATCGGCGCGTACGGCGTCAGCAAGGCCGCGATGATCAACCTGACGCTCCAGCTGGCGCACGAGTTCGCGCCCGGCGTACGGGTCAACTCGATCGCCCCGGCGGTCGTGAAGACCAAGTTCGCCGCCGCCCAGTACGAGGGCCGCGAGGCGGAGGCCGCCGCCTCCTACCCGCTGGCCCGGCTCGGCGTGCCGTCCGACATCGGCGGCACCGCCGCGTTCCTCACCTCGGACCAGTCCGACTGGATCACCGGCCAGACCCTCGTCGTCGACGGAGGCATCCTCCTCAACGCCGGAGTCGGCTGACCGATCCGCCCGGGCGCCGATCTCTTTGCTGTTCCCTTGACGGAATCGGCGCCCGTGTCAGGACATAAAACGCGCACAGCCGAATGACAACGTCGTCATAAAAACGCTGCTCAACAGCCCCGTCCGAACCAGCTTTTCCGGGCGGGGCGCTGCGGTATGGTCTGCCGACCCTTGGTACGGCGGATCGAGGAGCGTGCGTGTGTTCAACCGGAACCGAGGCCTGCGGGCGGGCGCGGCGATCGCGTCGATATCCCTGGTGGCCGGATGCGGTGTGTTCTCGGACGGGAATCCCGACGACGAGGGAGCCATCGTCGTCGGCACCACCAGCGCCCCCAGCACACTCGATCCGGCCGCCTCCTGGGACGGCTCCTGGGAGCTGTTCCGCAACATCTACCAGACGCTGCTCGCCTACCCGTCCGGTGCGACGACACCCGAGGCGGACGCCGCCAAGTGCGCGTTCACGGACAGTTCGAACACGACGTACCGCTGCGAACTCCGCGCGGACATGAAGTTCGCCGACGGCGACACCCTCGACGCGCAGGCCGTCAAGCACTCCATCGACCGGATCCGGCAGATCAACGTGTCGAGCGGCCCCGCGGGCCTGCTGGGGAGCCTCGACCGCGTGCAGGTCCTGGACGACCGTGACGTCGTCTTCCACCTCAACAAGCCCGACGCCACCTTCCCGTTCGTGCTCGCCACCCCGGCCATGTCGATCGTCGACCCCGACGACTACCCCGCGCACTCCCTGCGCAAGGACGGCAAGGTCTTCGGCTCCGGGCCGTACACACTGAAGTCGTACGACGACGGGAAACAGGCCGAGCTCGTCCGCAACGACCGCTACAAGGGCTACGCCAAGCGCGAGAACAGCGCGGTGACGATCCGCTACTTCCAGGACTCGGGCACCATGGTGAAGGCGCTGCGGGACGGGAAGGTCGACGTCACCTACCGCGGCCTCGCCGCCGACGACATCGTCGCCCTCCAGGGCCGCTCCTCCAAGAGCCTGCAACTGGTCGACGGCTCCGGCACCGACATCAACTACCTGGTGTTCAACCCCAAGGACCGCTGGGCCGGGAACCTCGCCGTCCGCAAGGCCGTCGCCCAGGTCGTCGACCGCGGGGCGATCACCCACAAGATCTACCGCGACACCGTGGACCCGCTCTACTCGATGGTCCCGAAGGGCCTCACCGGCCACACCACCACGTTCTTCGACGACTTCGGCGACCCCAGCGTCCCCAAGGCCCGCAAGCTCCTCACGGACGCGGGCATCGACCAGCCCGTCCCGCTCACCCTCTGGTACACGACCGACCGCTACGGCTCCGAGACCGCCCTCGAATTCCGGGAACTCAAGCGGCAGTTGGACGACTCAGGGCTCTTCACGATCACCCTGAAGAGCCGTCCCTGGAAGACGTACGTGACGGGCTACCAGAAGGGCGAGTACCCGGTGTTCGGGCGCGGCTGGTTCCCGGACTTCCCCGACGCCGAGAACTTCATCGCGCCGTTCGTGGGGCAGCAGAACGCGCTCGGTACGCCGTACCTGTCGACCAGGATCACCGACGTACTGCTGCCCGAGTCCCGTCGGGAGAACGACCGGGCCGACGTGGTCAAGGAGTTCGAGGACGCCCAGCAGATCCTGGTGGACGACGCGCGGCTGCTGCCGTTGTGGCAGGGCCGGCAGTACGTCGCCGCGAGCGACGACATCTCCGGCGGGGAGCAGGCCCTCGACCCGTCGACGATCATGATGATGTGGGAGCTGTACCGCAAGACCAGCTGGTGACACGGCTCTTGGCAGCCGTTGTCAGTGGCCGCCTGTAGGTTCTGGGCATGGCAGCGACCGCACCGCGCGGTCGCCCCTCATCGCAGTTGCCGCACACGGTAAGGAAGTTGACGTGACCGACATCTCCATGCTCCCCGAGTCCTGGCGCGGGGTCCTGGGCGACGAGCTTCAGCAGCCCTACTTCAAGGAGCTGACCGAGTTCGTCGAGGAGGAGCGGGCGAAGGGTCCAGTCTACCCGCCCCGCGAGGAGGTCTTCGCCGCGCTGGAGGCGACGCCGTACGACCAGGTGAAGGTGCTGGTCCTCGGTCAGGACCCGTACCACGGCGAGGGCCAGGGCCACGGCCTGTGCTTCTCGGTCCGTCCCGGGGTGAAGACCCCGCCCTCCCTCCGGAACATCTACAAGGAGATGAAGGAGGAGCTCGACCTCCCGATCCCGGACAACGGCTATCTGATGCCGTGGGCCCAGCAGGGCGTCCTGCTGCTCAACGCGGTGCTCACGGTCCGCTCCGGCGAGGCGAACTCGCACAAGGGCAAGGGCTGGGAGAAGTTCACCGACGCGGTGATCCGCGCGGTCGCCGACCGCCCCGACCCGGCGGTCTTCGTCCTCTGGGGCAACTACGCGCAGAAGAAGCTCCCCCTGATCGACGAGGAGCGCCACGTGGTGGTCAAGGGCGCGCACCCCTCCCCGCTGTCGGCCAAAAAGTTCTTCGGCTCCCACCCGTTCACCCAGATCGACGAGGCCGTCGCGAAGCAGGGCCACACCGCGATCGACTGGCGCATTTCGAACCTGGGCTGACCTCACCGGGGCCGGTCCGGGGCCGCCTGACCGGGATTGTCAGTGCCGCCGGTTAGCGTCGACGGGGACAGCCAGGGTGGCTGGCGAGTGCGGAGGACGCGGTGGCGGAGCGACAGGAGCAGGCGGCGCCGGACGCTCTGCTGACGCGGATCGGGCAGATCGTCATGCTGCACCACGGCGGCGACCGCGAGGAGGCCCGGGACCGGCTGCTGGGCCTGTGGGCGGCGCTGGGCGAGGACGGCGACCCGCTCCACCGCTGCACACTGGCCCACTACCTGGCCGACACCCAGGACGACCCGACCGACGAACTCGCCTGGGATCTCCGGGCGTTGTCGGCGGCGGACGAGCTGACGGACGGACGGGACGCGGGACACCCGGGGGACCCTGGGGAGGCCGGAGACCCCGGAGCCCTTCGGCAGGTGGGGGACGCCGGCCAGGAGGGCACGATCGCGATCCGCGCCTTCTACCCCTCCCTGCACCTCAACCTCGCCGCCGACTATGTGAAGCTCGACCGCCCGGACGCCGCCCGCACCCACATCCGCCGCGCCCGCGACGCCTGCGCCGTCCTCGCCGACGACGGCTACGGCAACGGCGTGCGGGCCGCGATCGGCCGGCTGGAGCTGCGGCTGGGCGACGGGGGCGCGGGCGGCGGCGAGAGCTGGGGGCCGCCGAGACAGCGGCCGTAGGTTCCGCCCGTCACGACGCTCTTGGAGTCCCACCCGTGGAGTCCCGCTCGTCTCAATGGCCGTACGTCTGGCCGCAGATGACCGATTGCGGGCTGTCCGACTTCCAGCCGCCGTACTTCTTGCCCAGGGCGCAGACGTCCTGCGTGTTCTTGGGGACCGACTTGACCACGTCGGGGATGTCCGCGCCCGACTGCCGGGGGTGACGCGGCTTCGGGTGCGGATGGGGGTGTGGATGCGGGTGGGGGTGCTGGTGTGAGCGGGGGACCGGTGCCTGGGCGGTCTGCGGGGGCGGGGCCGGTGCGTGGTGCGGCAGGGGTGTGGCCGGTTCGGGGCGGTGGGACGGCTTGATGAGTTCCAGCGCCTCCCGCGCCGGGGCCTGTACGACCTGCGGCTCCGCGCTGCCGTCCGGGCGCGGCACCGACGCTTGGGACGGTACGGCCGGGGGAGCGGGGGCCGCCGGCCGCTGGACCGTCACACAGCCGGAGAGGGCCGAGACAGCCACGGTGACCAGGAGCGTTGCGGTGGTCGTCGTTCGATGCACCCGCGCAACTCTGCTGGTTCCGGCCCCGTTTGGGACAGCGGACGGGCGGATGATGCCCCACACGGGTGATCTCCGCCCCCTTACGGACGGCGCGCGCCTGCTCCGGGTGACGGGTGTCGGGTGACGTGACGTCAGTCGCCGGTGTTGCCGTCGATCCGCTCGCGGAGCAGGTCGGCGTGGCCGTTGTGCCGGGCGTACTCCTCGATCATGTG
>Ga0307510_10002845_pt1 | contig 19879 bp, 21 predicted proteins | sample 12_EM_MG_FD_207224 | JGI IMG/M metagenome (GOLD analysis project Ga0307510, IMG submission 207224) | Populus trichocarpa ectomycorrhiza microbial communities from riparian zone in the Pacific Northwest, United States - 12_EM | ecosystem: Host-associated > Plants > Roots > Unclassified | place...
ATGGGGAACGACCGAACAGTTCGTTATCTGGGCTCGGATTCTTCGGGGTATCCTCGAAGACGTGCGTTGGGCGAGCGGCCAAACTACGGTGCGTGAAGACGCGGGTCTCAATCTCCTCTGAGCTTATCCTCGGGATGGGCGGAAGGCCACAGGGACCAAGATCAGGCCTGGTTAAGAGGGGATCGTGGTAGGAGCGGTGAGGAAAGACGGCGAGCATAGCGTTGAGAGTTGGTTGCGGTTAGGATGGGGAATGGAAGCAAGAGGAGATGGACGGGACGTACTTGAGGGGAGCCATCAGGCGTAGACCTTGGTCGGAAAGGCTTGGGCGTGTAGCGTGAGAGTCGGGACATCGAGGAGGATTACAGCGTATTTAAACCTTTGCCAAAGAAGACTCCCCGACTGGGATCATTAAGCTATGGGAAACCATGTGTAGGGGGTGTGGATGCTTTGAGATGAGAATACTACCATCAGCTGGGCCATGGCTCACCGTGGCCACGAGGCAATTAATTAATGCACGCACAAGAACACCTATACATAACGGCTACTACCGCATCGTCTGCGGTGGGCGGGTGTCATCCCATTGACGAGGATGTTGCTTACTGAGTGGAGTTGGAGTTGGAGGAAAGGCTTAGAAAAAGAAAACAACGTTTTTTTATTGATATTTATTGTCGATGATAAGCTGGTGATTTAGACTGTTTTACACGTCGTCGGTCCCCATCCTACATGATGGGGTTGCTTGCTACTGGATTTTGGGCTCAAACAGAACAAACGTGACATTTCGAGGGGGTAGTAATACGTTGGATCATACGTGGTCATACATAGAGAACATACAAGCTTGAGTCTCCACACAGGTGCAAGACGGGCTCACGGGCACCTCCCAGCGCGGGTCTGGAGACGCAAGCTAGCAATCCTGTACTTTATGCGTCAGAATCTGAGTGCAACGTCGCATCGAGTGCATTACCTCGAAGCCCATGCGCCTGAGGCCCTGTTTGGCGGCCTCATTCTTGGCGGCTTTCTTAGTGTTCCCGCGGCCATACCCCCAGCAATCGCCGTCAACGAGAGCCCTGGCGGCCCAGAAAGGTGTAGCCTTGGTGCTCTCGGTGATGGTATCGTCGAAGACCCACTCGATGGGCTTGTTAAACTGCTGCAGGCGCTGGTTGAACAGGCCGAGGTGGCCAAGCGTGGCCGAGTTGGTGAGCACCATGCGGGACTCTGGAGGGGGCGTCGGGGGCGAGGCCGCCGCGATGGCCGCGTCCAGCTCGTTGTTGAAACCGACGGGTTGGAGGCCGTGCTGCTCGCGTACGATGCGGTACGCTTCGCGCACGTAAGGCATGAAGAGCTGGTCCAGCCAAACCTTCACCCCACTTAGGCCCTGGTCCTTGTACAGCCCACCAACGTAAGACTGTCACCGAGAAAATGATATCAGAAATTGGAGATACCAAAAATAGAGCGCGGCATGACAGATACCTCGAAGACATCGGCTGGTGATGAGGTGCGCGTGAGCGAGAAATTAAAAAGTGCAATAAAAGGAAGAATTAGGGCAATGAGACTTAATGGCGTAACATGGGCTTCTCGGTGCACGTACCTTGCACGTGGGTAGACGCCTTGAGGGTGACAGATTGCGCGCGGTGGAGTCGGAGACGATCCGGAAGCTTATATTGCACGGAGCTGGCAGGGGCGAGTAAGGGATAAGAAGATATCAGCTGACCCTGCAAAAACGCAGCACGATAATCGTGCGGTTGGGTTCTTGTGCTTACATGGTAGCGAGTGTACTGTTGCCCACAACGAGCGCCCGCATTTTCTACAGAAAGCATAAGGGGGTAGGAGTTAATCTCCAGTCAGAAACGCTGATGGTAGGAAGGCGCCGTCACAACTGCGTACCGTTGATGGTCCGACGCGCAAGTAAGGGTACTCGCTCTGCAGGAGATCGGTCACGATCAAGCCGAGCACTTGATCACCAACATGCTCGAGCCTTTTGTTTTTAATGTTAACAATAGGACACAGGGAAGGGAGAGGGGAATCAGGGCAAAGGGACTGAACTGTTCATTGTCTGGGCTCGGATCCTCCGGGGTATCCTCGAAGACGTGTGTAGGGCGGGCGGCGAAACTACGGTGCGTAAAGACGCGCGTCTCGATCTCCAACGAGTTGATCTCTGGGAGGATTGGGAGGCCACCAGGACCAAAGTCAGGTCTGAATCAATGGTGGAGACGGGCGGGCGGGACGATGATCGCAGATTTGGGGGTTTTGAGCTGAGGTTAAGGGGGAGGAGATGGAAGGGACGTACTTGAGGAGAGACATCAGGCGTAGGCCTTCGATGGTATCTCGGATCGATTTTAAATCGTGGTCGGTAAGACCTAATGCAGGTGCGGTGGGGGAGTCTGGAGGCCACCGAGGCGTTACGGAGTATTTAAACCTTGCCCAAGAAGACGCCCCGGCTGGGAACGTTAAGCTATGGAGGGGCCGTAGACGCGTGTAGGGCTGTGGATGGTTTGAGATGAAATAGCATTAGCTGAGACAATGGCTCACCCTGGCCGTGAGGCGGTACATGTACAACTGTAGTACACCTGTGCACGGCACGGGAGCCACAGTCGGACAGGCTGTCTTCTTGCTCGAGCTCACTTGCCAAAAAAAGAGTTGGGCGCGCAGAAATGACAAGCGATTGATATTTACGGCATCGAGGAAATTCTATCGAGAATGTAACAGAATCTGGACCGGGTGATGGAGATAGATGAAGCTCGAGACCGCTACTTGGCTGCTGCCGCCGCCTTCAATTTGAAGTAATCCTCGTGTAAGCCACACTCGGTCTTCTCCTCCCGCCCGGCCCATCTCCCGGCACGTTCCCCCGCATCGCCATCGCCATCACCACTCTTCACCGTGCTGTGCCAATCGCCCACGCTCCGATAACCCTGCTCCAACAGCTTGTTGTGCGGAACCTTGTTACTTTTGATGTACCAATCTACGAACTCGAACGTCCACGCGAAGAGCGGGTTGACCTTCAACAACCCCGTCTCATCCGCCTCGAGCGGTTGTAGGGATGTACGGGCACCACCTTGCGAGGCGCGCCGGCCTGTGATCACAGCCTTTACTCCAAGTTCAGAGTACGCCCGCCTTGCGGGCTCGACCTGATAGATAGACAATAAAAAAAAATTTAATACAGGCGAAATAGGCACATGAACTATTATTTCCTTGCCAACCTTGACGGCATAATCGTACCCTCGCTCATCGCGCTCCCAAAAACGCTCGCCGTGCTGGCGCTCAAACTCCTCCGCGGTTGTGCACCCCTCGGGTTTGTAAACGATAACCGATCTGCCGTAATGAGTCTTGACGAGTTCGACAAGTTCGTACGTCTCCGGGAAATGGTACAGCGTATCCAAGAAGATCAAAGGTGGGGGGGATGTGGTTATCTTTGATAACATATCAATTGCAACAAGACCCGTCAGGCCGAAAGCTGTTGTCTGGTACAGAGAGGGAATGTGTTCGACGGCCCATCGCAGGATCTCTTCTGGCGTGAGGATTTTTAGATGCCCATTGATGGCGTCGAGATCTTCACCGGATAACGGGAGTTTCAACGGTTCAGAAAACGAAGGGGGAGTCATGATGGAATGGGAAAATTGTATTGCGCGGCCCGGGGGAGGGGATTACAGTGTGATTTAAAATTCCTTCCACTCATCATCACCCCAGCCACCTGATGACTTCGCCGATTCTGCAGTGGCCTTCGAGGTTCCCACCTGGGCGCTAGTTGCGTTAGACGCGCCGCGGTACTCGCTGAACAAGTCGTCATCGTCGTCGTGATCGTGGTAGAGCGCCGAGGTCTCTTCCTCATGCGTACCGCCGGAATATACGGAACTATATCCGCTGCGGGCAGGTCCACCACCGATTTGATCGCGTACGGTGTCCACGGCACCACCCAGCTGTTCTGCAACGTCGACCCCAAGCTGCGTTTTGCCCCACTGGTTTACGGAGTTCCCTACTTGCCCTGCGCGGCGACCTGCCTCGCCGACATAACCGCGCATGGTCGCCTGGAATGTGGGATCTGTGACGCGTTCGACGCCAGGCTGGATGACGTTCTCCGAAACCGCACGAGATGCACCCACCACTGCCGACGAGAAGAGTGACCATCCCTTCGAGAGAGCGGCCATCGGATTTTCTTGCAACTCTGATATTGTGGGAGCAGCGCGGGAGGTGAGGCCGGAGGACGGGTGCTGAGAACCGGGGGGAGGGTTGGGAGTATTACCAAATCCTTGGTAGCGACCGCCCTGGGAGGGAGGCAAGTCATCGGGTCGTGTGGAGTTGAGTGAACCCAGCGTCGAGAAATATGCCTCGTTGGCCGCTTTTTGGTCTGTTGGGTTGCCATTGTTCGAATTTGGGCTGACTGGGTTGAAGGAAGAGAGCGATGGAGAGGTCGAGTCAGCGCGCAGGACCGTACTCGCACCGGTGCGGGCAGTGGTACGTGACTTTCGCAACCCTTGGGCAGAAGATGGGCGACTGCCGGCGGTACTGCCTCCACTACGGTTGGGAGTGAAGTCCGCTGGTGGTGCCGATGGGGTCCACGGTTTGTCTTGAAGATCCGCATCTAACTGAAGGATTAGAATCACAGAATCAGATACATAACGCGATTTTACGATATAAAACTGCGGACTTTTTCGCGGTATTGGGCCGCAGCCCAAGAATGGTACTTATCGTGGATTGACATTCCCTCCTTGTAGCCGCCTTGCTCTGCGGGGGTATATGACTGCATAAACGCGACGAAGGGGGCATTTCCTCCTATCTATATGACACTGTGAAAGTATAATGGGTCTTTCTGGGAGAGCACGGTTGCCCTACCTTCATTCTCCGAACTTGATCCTCTTGCCAAGTGTCCATCGATACGGAGCGGACAAAGCTAAGTATGGGATACATTCATTTAAAAAAAATAGTCGTAAACGATTGAAAAAGAAAAAAGAGCTCACCTGATGTGCACGCCAAAACCTCTGTGGATTCCCGCGCATTGTAAGCAAATGAATACGGCGAAGCTGAGAGGGTGGGTCAAAAGGGTAGCCTAAACGGAATGAATTGGGCTCACCTCAAGGAAGCCCATTGGGGATTTGGATTGCTACAATCGACGCAGAACTTATTTTTGAGGTCCTCACGCTTTATGAGATCTTGGAGAGTACGCCTAGCCAAGGTCTGGTCCATGGTGGCTAAAACGCAAGCGTGAGAAGTCAATCGTCGCGGGCCGGGTTTGGCTTGCTGCTGCTACAGTAGAGATTCCCGTTGCCCGACTCGACTCATTTACTTGTCCCCAACATCCCCTCTTTCCAATCCTTTTTCCTTCTCACTTGCTCGTTCACCACCACCCTCTCTCTCGACTTGGAAAGAGCCATGATACAGAAACTCAGCGACCGACGCGGTAGTGCCGCTTTGGCTCCACAGAGAGAGTGTACGTCTCTGGATGCTGACGGCCCAGAGACTTGGGGCTCCTGGTATAACCGGAGGTCTGTCCTTTCCCTCCTTCTCCCAACCCTCACAGGTTCGCTAACTCCTTTCTGTAGGTTTTACTCCCTCGAAGTTGTTCAAGAACCCATTCGAGCACGAATGTGTGGTTTTGGCGATAAAGTACGACAACCCAAAGCTAACTTCCACCTTGCCCCACCCGTAAACTCTTTTTCTGTCCTCCCAATAGGACCGGCGGCCATTAGCACCGGCTACTGTGGCAAAATTAGTAATAAAAAACCAAGATCAGACCTTTGCGAACGATGAGTGAGTGAAATTGCCCTTGTACCCCATTTTGCTCCATCTAATCCAGTTGTGACTACAGCGACATAGACTGTTCGTTTTTTGTTGTCACAGCAGATCTTTGGTCGCCAGACGGAAATCTTGACCGAAACCTTGTTCTTCATCCCACTTCCTCGGATCGTTACAGTGCCGCTCATGCTCCCAAGAAGCGGAGACCCAACCATCCTGTGGCCCCACATCCAGGAGAAGAGTCGTCCTCTCAGACTCAGACCGGTGTACCATCCGCCTCCCGATATCCCATTCGCTTGCCACCGGATGATCAGGTTCGTTTTAAGCGCTGGCATGTTCTATGTTCATGTCTTGACACATCAATCTAGATGTCTGGGCTATCTCATGTCCCCGCCGGATACGATGGGAACAGCTACCCATTTACACATGCACAGCACGACGCCGGAGGCAACTCAATAACTCTCCCACCTGGTGCAAACTATAACGCCGTAGCTAGCGATCAAGATTTGGCATATCATGCAGGCACAACCGCCCAAACCACCCACTCTTATCCTGTTCGCCCCCTTTCTTCTGGCATGGCTGGTCCACCTCCGATATCCCCTGTGCCCGCCGCAGATGGATGGCACTCTAATGGCGTATCAGCCCCCCAAGACGCTAGTACAAATGGGTATCGTTCATGGGGGCCCAGCCAACAGTATGAGGCAGCACTAGGCGCCCAGGCACATTCCTCCATTCCAGCCACCTCTGTTCCCTCTGCCTTTGATCCTTCCCTTTCTAGCACGCTCCCTAACCAATACCAGAGTATGGAACTTCAGGAGGGTCAGCCCACATGGTCACAGCCCGTCTCGCCACCGTCACATGCACGTGTTTTCCCCCACTCCGGCCCTGCTCGGCCAGCGCAGGAGATGCCCGTCAACCGGCCCGATGCTGCATCGTCGGCGTCGGAACAATCGATGTACGCGTCTGCCTCGATCGCCCAGCAGCAAATGCGAGAGGGTCCCTTATCCCCATCAAGTTCCTCGAGTCCGGCAGCAAACGTCCCTCTACCTGGACACGTTTATACCCGCACGCTCGTCGGTCCACTCGCAGCAAACGCTTGCCGTTTGCTTGACGAACACCGCAAACCCGGCGTCTTCTTCCTCTTTCAGGATCTATCGATTCGAACCGAAGGTACGACGTGTCCAGCCCCCTTTTTTCCCCACTGGTGCTTTCCAGGTTTGGGAGAAGTTACAGTTACTAACTCGATCCGGGGTGTATGTATTTTACAGGCCGTTTTCGCCTCAGGCTACGACTCATGAACGTTGGCGGGTGAGTCTAACCCTCATTCCCACCTAGCACAATCCCCTTACTGTATTGGCACGCTAACAATGATCATTTGATCCGGCAGACTACCCGCGCCCGAGAACGGTGCCCTTCAGGTCCACAGTGACGCGTCGCCGATCCTGGCCCAGACCTACACACAAACGTTTGACGTCTATTCTGCCAAACGCTTCCCAGGCGTGCCAGGTAAGTGCATACACACAATTGAGGGCGCAACCTCCCCACCAACCATCAAAATTTTTTTCTAACCGGAACATGTCAGACACCACTGCACTTTCAATTGCATTCGGGAATCAAGGACAAAAGCTGCCGCTGGTGCGCAACATTTTCATATTTGATATGGCGGGTTTGTTCCGAGACTAACGAAAAATTTCATACGTGCACAATCTATAGCGAAACCGGCATGGTTCAAGCAAACACGGACGGCGTCGTCGCAGAGCCGGATCCGACGGTTCTGATGATGATGATTCGGACGGTAGCTAGGTTTAGGGGCCATGTTCCGCGCCCGCGCGCCTAGGCATCTGTCATGTGTACCCCCGCTGCGCGCGGACAGACGGGTAATCGAGTTTGTTGTTTCCTAGTGTTTCTGTGTGCTCTATTATGTCTGTTTTCAGTACAGTGCGGGCGGAGTGGAGTAAATAATAATGTACTAGTGCAATCAGCGTCTAACCCTCATCCACCATCCTCGCTAACTCCTGGCGTACGCGCATCCTGTACTCGTACTCTCTCACTAATGTAACGGCTTGTGGGTAAGATGCGTGTATCCTTCCGAGCAGTGTCCGCGCCGCCTCCGCCTCGCTCTCCTCGCCCTGCCACGTCGTCGCTCCGGCCGCGTTTGCAAAGCGCCGGGGAGGAACGGGGGGGATCATGTGGCCAGATTCCAGCTGAATGAGGACGTCCCTCAGCAGCAGTACGACCGCCGCGTGTGGTTGCCAACTATTCCAAGACGGCAGGATTTGTTGCAAAACGTGGAGAGGATGGGCGAAATCTGGACGAGGCCCTTGGGCGCTAGAATCCGCCGAGAAATCGATGGTGGCTGGGAGAGGGGCGTGCCCATCCTCGGCTCGTCGCTCTTTTTCCAATTTCCGAGAAACGGACGCCGGTTCCATGGCGGAAAGGTACGTCTGCCCTACGCGGGCGCGCGTGGCCTCCTCAGACGCAATCGCCGGCGCGCTGGTACGATCCTGTGGCGGCGAACCATTGGCGTTATCGCCATAAGATAAGGGTGTCGGTGGAGTTCTGTCTCGAGGAGCTGCTCCTGTCAAATTCGAGGGGTGGTGTCGGTGGACAATGAACGGAATGATAACTCTATCCAAAATCTGGAACGCGCGCTCGATCTCGCCGGCTCGGACGAGGACGACGATCAGGTGGTTCCAGTTGTGCGAATCGAACGCAAAGCCGTGCGCGCGGACCGCCTTCCACACCCCTGCCAGCTCCGCGTGCTCCCCCGCGGCGGAGAGGGCGTCCATGTGGATCGAGAGGGGGACGCAGATGACGTTGGCCTTGCGGTGGAGGTCCGGGCGCGGCACCTCTGGATCTGTCGAGCCCAAGCCACCGAGGAGTTCACCCGTCTGGAGGAAACGCAGCGCGATCGGGAGGATTTCGTCCCACACCCGTCGACACTCGTCCGCGTTACCCGCATTACGGTAAGCGTTGAGCAGCAACGTCAGAGTCGACAACGTGCGCTCTCCCCCCGCCTTGACCATGTCGTCCATGAGTCCCTCGACTTGCTCCGGTTTGGCCTTGCGAGCGAATAAAGTCATCAAAGGGCTGTATACATTCTCGAAGCCCGAAAACCTCCTGTAAGTTTTCGATAGCCACTTTCGGGACTGGTCGGGAGAGTCCAGGAGGGACTTCATGAAATCACAAGCCAGTCGAATACCCCCATGACGACCCTCTGAAACGTAGGCCTTGATGATTGAACCATACGTGATAGATGTAGGGTCGATGCCGCGAAATAGCATCTCATCGTAAATTTCCTTGGCTTTCAATCGATCACCAATACGCAAGTATCCCCCCATGAGAATGGTGAGGGCGTATACGTTCACCTTCATCCCGGTCTCCCATGATTGTGCCAGCCCGTCCAACTCCATAAACACGCGCATTGCGACATCCATCTGACCCGAGTCGCACGCGGACTTGATTAGAATCGAGAACGTGTGTGCGGTTGGCCTGACGCCGGATTCTTCCATCTTCTGGAAGACGTCAGAGACAACTTCAAAGGGCGATCCAGCGAGTACGTATGCATTGAGCAGAATGTTGTAAATGTCAATGCGGGGCCGCAGGTGATGGTCGGCTGATGATGCCAAGTAATCATAGGCCCTAATGACACCTTTCCACGAGCCAACCTCCGCATGGGCCGTCATCAAGGACGCAACCATCTGTCTGTCAGGTTTGACGCCTTCCCTGAGCGCTCTTTTATAGACAGACTCGGCCGTGACCGGGTCTCCACATTTCGCGAGGGCAGTGATGATCGTCGTATATGTCTCGGCAAGCGGGGGTTGTCGGCGAAGTCTCATTTCTTCAATGATGGAGGCCACATCTTCGAACTTTCCGCGTCGGATACAATCCTCCAACAATATGTTGTAAACATGTCGGTCAGGCATCACGCCATCTGCGATCATGTTGCCGAGCCATTTGCTCAAGCCAGCGCTGTCGCATGCGTTGGCGTGTGCCATCAGCACGGCAGTATAGTGGAATATATCCGGTCTATTTCCAGCTTTGGCGTCTCGCGGAAAGTGATGATGAAAATATCGAACGACAGTTTCAACATCCCCATGGTGAGCATGCGCAAGAAGTCGCAGTCCAATGGCCCGGCCGTCAGCCATGCCTTTATCTTCCAAGTCCTTGAACGCAGCCTCGGAACGGGTGGTGTCGCCTTGACTGGAGAAAAGATGAAGGGCAGTTGCGAGAAAAAGTTCATTCTGGTGACCAAAGGGGACAGATGCCGATATCTCGGAAAAAAGGATGTTGGCCTGCTCGGTGGCATGTCCCTGAACAAGGGCCCGAACGAGCCACAGTTTTACTGGGATTTTGATATCGACCGACTGTCGTCGCATCTCCCTGTAAACGGCCAGAGCATCCTCAGGAACACGGCGTCGGAGGAGGTACTTGATGAGCAGTAATCCGGCAAGGGTGATGTCCCTCTTCGGCTTGCCGTGCATGTTTGCGATTACAGCAACCGGGGAAGGGATATGGTCGAATATCCTGAATGCAATATCGCTAGGCGTACAAGAACGTTGTCGCGGTGGTGATGATGCCGATGACGACATGTTGACGAGCCGACCTAGTGGATGCCATTGAGAGACGATGAACTCGAGACAGGCGACAGGGCTGCGGCAGCGGGTAAGGGCTTGCAAGACGGTTTCTACCACCCTGAGTTCTTGATGACCAAGGTGGTACGCCTCTTCGTTGGTCCGATTATCCCATATGCGGGGAAGGAAAGAGACCACGTCGTCGAAGCGTCCAAGTAAGGCGTGTACGCGTGTCAAGAGACACAACGCATGAGCGGACTCGGCCGGAGGAAGATTTTCGATATCGCCAAGCTGCCTGAGGGCACGCCGTAAACGAACTAACCACCGAACGAGTTCACGCATTTGGTTTCCGTGAGCGAGCGTCTCCTCGATGGTAGATAGAGCGCGATCCACAAAGCCGAGAACCACGGGAGGTTGGGGTGGACAAGACTGTTTACGGAGCTCCACAAATGCGGTCCAGGCGGATTTGAGATCGACGAGCTGAGAAGAGCTGGGTAAGGGCTCGCCATTGACGAAGCGATCGAGCAGGAGGGAGGAAGGTGGAGCTGGAGCCTGATGGGCCTGGCCAGTGTCGCTGTATCGCATTGCCTGTGCATGAAATGTATAATATCGCACATCTTTGCGTCTCCACATGCCGGCAGAACCGTGTCTTCCCGAAGGGGAGATAACGTTGCTGTTGGGCACGGTGGAACGGGTACGGTGGTGCGAGGACCAAGAGCCGGTAATGCGGGGAAATGGTCGGTCTGATTTGATAGTGTGAATGATGATGTGGGGGCCAAAATGCCCGTATATGAGCAAGCTACGAGGACTTACGATGGGCGATATGCAACCAGTCTGAGTGTTCGAACAAGCCATGGTCATCTCCGAGCACCGCCTTCCCTTTCCCCTTCGAATGCTGTACGCGTGACAAGTCGGGCTGAGAAGAAGCAGAAGATAAAAGCAGCCGAGGCATGAGAGTGTGGAGGGCGAGAAGAGAGCGGGATGAGGACGTTGACTGTGGGAGAAGGAAGTTGGCGACTGCGAGGAAGTGTTCGACCATCAGCCGCGCGACTGAGCGTGGGAGGAGGGAACGCGTCTCTGGGCCAGAAACACGAAATCGGGGGTTGACCTAAGATGGGGGTGTTGATAAGTCCATACACGAACTAATGAAAACAGTTGAGCACGTACGGCTACTGGACCTGTCCACGTCGGTGGTGAGGCTTCGCTGGAGGCGGCGTGGGTGGAATAGCGAAAGCGCGCGTCGAAAGGGACGTGTCCGGCAAGCGCCGACTGACTCCGAGTTTGTGAGATGAACACTTCACCTCCTTCACCAGCGCCCGAACATGAAATCGTCCACGTCCCGTCCGTGGGACAATCTGGCCGAGAGCAGCTCCGTGAGCAGTGCTACGGCGTCCGTATTGACGTCTTCCATCGTGAACAGGGTTTTCCGCTTGACACCGAGATCGACGAGTATGTCCAAAACGATTACCTCCGCCATCGCCGTCGCCGTTTCCCTCCCTCGCCCGTTGCTGTGGTTAAGGGTTTCGTGCTTATTTCCGCTCTCTCCGCAGACTAGACGAGAGAGCTGAGCACTTCTTACTCCGCCTCTTGCCCTCTCTTCAACCGATTGGGACAGTTCGCGTCTGGCGAGCTTCTTCTGGCGGCGTCCCTTTTTTTTACAAACTGAGCCGTCTTGCCGTTCTCAAGCCTTACCGCAAGCACCACTTTGGACGCGACCTCGTCGTCGCGCTTCACAAATGGGCAGCCACCGACTGTCAGTCACACGGCGAGCAATCTGCCAAAGTGGTCTGCCATTCACAACTCCCCGTCAAGGCATTCTATGCCAAGTAAGCCCGACGTTCCCTTTCACATCCTCCTTTCGTCTCCTCGTTCTTCTCACAGCCTCTTGTCTTTTTTTCTATTGTCCGCTAGATTTGGCTATGTCCCTGAGGTGAGCATCGACGTACGCTCTCCGTATCCCACTTTGGAATGGGACCGATAACCCCGAATCCGACCGCTTCTTCCATTCTAGGGAAACGAGTTTGATGAGGACGGCGCTCCGCATCAGAAGATGGTCGTTCATCTGCCCCTATCTCCCTAACTGTATTCTCTCTTTCTATCATAAAGGTCATGACGTAGTAAGTGTGGCGAGGCCTAACAATACAACGAAAAGGTATACAGGTATATGTCAATAAAGTCCGTCGTCAGGATTCATCAAACGGTCATCGTCAACGGAACAGTGATGAGCATGATGAGAGGCTTGCTGAGGACAGAAGTCACTCGTAAGCCATCTCAAAGAAAAAAGGGAAGGGAAAAAAAAAACTAGGGAAATCAAGATATCATACAAGGGGTATTTGTGTGTATCCCAAACAGCTCGCCACCTGGCGAAAGGTAAACAGAAAATCACAAGTGGGAAAGTCCTCGAGAGGTACACGCAAGATGTCCTGGAATGGATCAACTGTAGAAGCCATCTCCTTCAACCCCCGACCCAACTGCAACGGTGTCCTTCTTGACTGGTCGAAGCGGCCGAATTGGGACTGCAGCAGTGGAGTGGAAAGGACTCTCGGGTAGAACACTGAAACTGATGCTAGTCCCGTAACCCGTTGTGCCCTCTTCATACAGCTTACGGGCAGACTCATACTCTAACTTCTCTTGCTCAGCCTGGGCAAGGAAGGGCTGTCAAAACCTACGTCAGCTAAGACGTCGCTAGTGTATTGAAGTCGTCGCGCACCTTGCGTTCCTCATCTGTCATCGAGCGCCACTTTTCCGCAGCCAGGACACTCTGCTTCGTCGTCTCTGTCTCATCGCCAAAGACGTTCCTCACTAGGACAGGGTCCGATCTTATACGTTGCAGGAACATGAAGTATGCACTGAGTGGCTTCTTCGGTGCATTTGGGTCTTTGATGTTCCCTCTCCTAGATTTACCCGACTTGCGCTGCGCAGCACGAAAGAGATTCTCGCGCTTGATGTCCTCTGGAGTCAATGAACTCATATACGCGAGGTGTTCGCGCTCTCTAATTTCCTTCATCGCAAGAGATCGTCGCCTATATGGCTAGTGGTGACAAGTCAGTTGAGTGAGTCGTGGGTTTGCAGAAAGCATACCTCTTTCTCTTCGGGGCTAAGCCTAGCATACTCTACTCCGGCCTCCTTTGCTGCCTGAGCGACATTAAGTTTGCGAGTGCTAGTTGCCTGGTGTCGCTGGATCCAGTCCGTAAAGTAAAGTTGCCAAGCAGAGGGAGCCAGCTTGGGGGGCCGCAGAAGCGACTTTGCTGGAGCTATTAGTTATCATTCATGTAAGCAGGAAAACTTGACGTCACGGAATAATGAACTACCTTCGGCCTGCCGCGTCCGGTCACTGCTTGCCGGAGGCTCCATGGACACTTTCCTCTTCCGCCGTATGGTGGCATCGTAATCGTCATCAGTGCTGACAGACTCGGCACGTCTACTATACCCGCGCGCCAGTGGGGGTGTGCGAACTTGAAAGCCAGGAGGCGCACTTGAAGACTGGAAGATAGCATGTGCGGGTAGGGAATTGTTGCGACCTCGATGCGGACGCTGCGTGGCAAAGTTGTCCGATTCATCAGGGGGGTGTAGTAGTTGTGGCAACGGAGAGGCATTAGCGCCAGTAGCATCCGCATGACTCCAGAACTGCGCAGCCCATGAAGGCTGCGAAATCTGAGGTGGGGAAATGGATGTCATGGGGGTCTCCTGCGGTAAGGGTCGGATTGTTGTGTATCCTAGGGATGGCGAAAAGGCACCCATCTTGGGGAAGACCAATGAACTGTTATTGCCGCCATATGGAGAGAGATTAGTCTGGAGTGGTGGTTGAGGATCCGATGGTGCGGAAGATGCGATAATTGGAACGGAAGCAGATGCTGGGGCGGATATATCATCAACGAGCCAGTGGGAATAAAGATTGCGATCATCAAGGTCGGCGAAGGTGTGATTAACCTCAGCAAGGCCCGGGAAGGAGCCAGGTGTGAAACTCAAGTCACTTGACGGGGGAGAGGTGCCAAACTCAAGTAAACTGGCAGACGATGCGGGGGAAGCCGTGTTAGAGTGAGGAGGGACGGGAGAGGTGGGGAGGAGGCCGGTTCCGTCCCACGGGAAGGAGAGGGAGGGATCATGTCTGCGACTGTCGTCCATGTCGAGTGGACCGAAGAGGAGCTGCTCTGATTCAAAGACGGGGGACTCGGGGGGGAAGGGCTCGCGGGGATAATCAGTGAGTGGGGAGTGATCGAGCATGAGAGGGGAGCAATCAGGAGGAGGGAAACGTTGACGGTTCAAGCGACGAGAGTAATCAGACACAGGTTGCATGGGGGCGGGAGAGGGACGCCGGAGGGGCGGGAGGGGATTATATAGGGGTAGAGGCGGCAGTGAGCATATATGAGAGGAGATCTGCCTGTGAAATCTACGCATTGCGAGCTTGCGGTTGCGGCGCTGACTCGAACCACAAACTATTGACGGGCGGTAAAAGGAAACCGGGTAAGAGAAAAAACTAGGCTGGGAAGGCTGACGCGCATACATTCGCTCCGTCTGACCCGATTCCAAGTGGGGCCGGGAAGCAGGAAGCCAACCAAATCTCACTCACCCCACACCGGCATCGCGCTGGCAGAGGGTCGCAGCTTTGAGCTTGTTTCCTCTTCCGCCACCAGTCTATTTTCGCTTTTCCCAGACCCCTCAAAATGACTGGTCTCCCGGGAACCAACCCGGTGGCGTCGATTCCCTTTGCCAATCTCCAAAATGGGAATGGGTATATTTTTTTTCGAGAAGAAAACTTATATTAAATCAGGCCAACTTCCTAAACATATCTAGATCAGGTATAACTTGCCCGTTCATTTTGCTTCTGACAAGCCGCCCCTAATAACATCCACGATTGGCAAATTGGTCCCGGTGACTTGGGTTTCATTCTGCACCGCCACAACCCCAGCCTCCACTTAACTCATTATACACAGCGCATTTGCGAATTCAGACGACAGCTGGACGTCCGGTTCAAACACTCTCTCATGTTGTTCAGTACCATCGATCGATCGAGCGGACAGAGGAAGGATGAAACGCTTTGTTTTCCGAGCTTGTCGCATCTACAAAACCACAATCCACTCGGGTGACCGGTAACGTGGGTTGTTATAGACGCTCTTGCCAACCTAGGCAGTGTTCAGGGGTAAAAACCAAGAAAAGAAAACAACAAGAACACGCGCTATCAGTCAGCCAATCAGGTATGTGTCAGGCGGTGGCATCACCATACCTCCCAGTCTTTCACGTCCTTCATTATCTCCTTTTCCCGCGCCAGTGCCGCCTGTTCTCGACGGTAGGCATCCCTATCACCTTCCGCTAGTAGCAGCGGCACAAGGTGTATCCGTGACCAGATCTTCTCCCTCTGTAATTCCCTAGAAAACCGTCGCATCTCAATCAGTCATCTTTCCCCAAAATTACCGGCCGCCAAAAGTCACGGCCCGATCTTGAACACGATAAGACATCTCCAATCGCTGCGTGCGTCACGCGGCCGGATCCCACAGAACGCCACGTCCCCCGTTGGGCTCGACATACTGTATCACTTGACACGTTTTCCGTCCCGCAAGACCGAAAAGGTTCGGCACATTTGCACTTCCTTTGCAAGGACGTACCTCTTCTCAATGTTTCCCTTTCCGACACGATAGAACCCATATGCACACAGAGCAGTAACGCCGCCAAGAATGGCTAATCCACTCGGGCCGCGTAATGGAAGATTCCGCTTATACCTGACGGCTTCAAACCCCCCCGCCGGAGGCATGTCCCTGTGAAAAGACCATTGTCGATCAGAGGAGAAGGTGGCACTGGACACGTGTGACTAACTGTCTGAAAGGAGTAGACACTGATATGAGGTATGGTCAGCTGAAGATAGACGCCACGGAAGAGGTGTAGAAAACCCACTCGGAGGACGATGAACGAATGTGCGTTGGCGGACGTTGCGACTTTGGGAGTACAGAAAGTCCTAATGGTTTGTCCTTGTTTGAGCCTGCCCTGATGGCAAAATAATTAAACCACGTGATACTATCAACGGTCAAGCAAGTTCGCTTGCCGCCCGCCCGCCGCTACCCATAATTGACGATGCCTTGGTCCTGGTCGTCTCATTATCTGTCTTCTTTTACTTGTGACTTCTGAACGTAGCGGGTGACTCCTATCCGACACCCCCGACTGCTTCCTGACGAATCCGACCGATCGGTGATGGGGATCAATATGGATTCCGCGTCACGCAGTACCTCTGGCAGCGCATCAATGATTCTGAACCATAAGATCCAGGGCACGCTTTCTGGAAAACCCACGGATACCAAAGTTTGCCGATCGCCTGCCAACATTTCTCGTCGACACCACCCCCTCACAGGCCTCACCCCTCCCCGACAGCCTAGACCGCATAGATGACATCGTCTAGATCTTCCGTGTCGAGGCCAAACCGTTTTGGTCAAGTTTTTGAACAGGATGGAACGGAACCCCTTTTCCTAACGTTGTCTCGTACATCTTCACAGAAGTAGGCCATGACCATCACTGTCGTAATAGCAATACGAACGACGATTTGACTCATGTCGGTGCTTTGATGTCCTAGGATTAACGGTCCACGGTCATCACAGAATCACAGAACAATGGAACCGATTTCCGCTGCTGCGCAGTTGAGCTAAAGTTATCTCATCCATGTGGTAATAAAATTTTTTGATCCTAGTCGGATACTTACAACGGTGCAGTGCAGACTCGTCCAGCAAGCACATCATGCGACATGGGCGCAGCCTACCATTGGATGAACAAGGTTTCCGGTGCATATGATTCGTCCGGTGCCGTATTGAATGGGGTTCCAGCAGGAGCTGACCAACGTCAGCACACAGCTATGATTCGACCGTCGGCACAGCCAGAGCTCCGAGTACAGTATTGTTTGAAGGCCTCATTGTGCCTTGTGACAGGAAGCGCGTGGATACGAATGATCGAGAACCGAGGCCCAAAAGGCTGGGGCGAGGGACAAATGGTGCAGATGGAGATAATTGCTTGATTGGTCCATCCATTCGGGCGCGATTTAAGAGCACGTTTTACCGCGAGGACGTTGATCCTCGGCAGAAGCGACGGTCTGAGTTATTTAGCTAAAAAAAACGCTGGCATACTTTTTTTTCCCACCGATGAAAAAAAGTCGCAAATTTACACACAAAGACAAGGGTGACCGCTGAATACAATATGGGTTGTCGACTGTACTGTCTTACGGTATCGTAATTGCCACGTTGAGGCTCAAATCTGAGCGTCTAGAAGCGCAAAACGCCGAATGTGAGAGTCCAGTGCCAACATTATGAGGCGTTGCATCCTCGATAATTGAAACTGCCTGCCTGTCAACGTCAACCACCATACAACCGCATCCAACTCACGTTTTCCGGTGCAATCGTATTATCCCCCGTCCCTGTTGAACACCGCCATGTCTCGCCAGCCCTCTCCAGGTCCCTCTCATTTTCCCCCTTCCGCTCAACCGAACAATAGACAAAAGTCCAAAAATTACACTCAGGGTATCGCGGCCGGCGCTGAGGATGCCAAATACAAGACCAAGTACAGGGAACTCAAGAAAAAGGTCAAAGAAATAGAAATGGTAAATCAATTGATACCATCCTCGTATAGTTGGTTCACACGCAGCCATCTTATATAGGACAATGACAAGTTACAAATAAAGATCCTCCAGTCAAAACGGAACATCCAACGCCTCCGACTAGAACGAGCGTGAGTCCCGTATGATCATCTTCTTTTGAATTGAACTAAGTGCATCGCAGCATCTTGTATGAACGTCTGTCCTCACGCCAATCATTCCCCAACACTCACCCTACGCCTTCCAATCACTCGTACCACCCACCTCACACCCAGCCTTACAGCCATAGCCAGTCCAGGGATGCTGGCGAGCCGAATCTCGTCGTTGTCGACACAAATGACCCCGCCGCCGTTGAATGGTACAGGTCGCGTGGGATTCCTATCAGGGTCATGACCGGCTCCGATGGACAACCTGTGCAAGTTGCCGAGATGACTTCTGCGCCTCCTTCGACTCCAGGGAGTCACACCCCGACATCTGCCCCTTCAAGGTATGGCCCCGGACATCGGGATTCCCGGCAACAAGCTCCGCCACCACCAACCTCTGCGCAACATTTGGAGCCCTCGCATTCCTATGACCGACACCAAAGTTCGTTGAACAATCCATATCCACACCCTCCCACGACGTCCCCACATTATCGCTCGCGCTCTCGGGGAGCTCACCCATCAGCTCCCTTGCAAACGTTGTCCTCGGGATACTCCCATCCCCAGCAGGGTCCACAAGAGGTATCGTCTCCCACGTATCGTGATTATCCTCCCGGGTACCACACTTCCGAACGCGAACGACGCGGGCATCGCTCGGGTGCTTATGAAGCGCCTTCCTCTCGGTTACAACCACCTGGCCAACCACTGCCAGCGTCGCACTCACCTTCGCTACACTCTCGCTCACCCTCTAGCTCCAGGGGGTCAAACCAGGTTCATAATCACCAGCGGATGGGGCCTAACGTCAGCAATTATGGGCCGCCCGATCGTGAGCACGACAGGGAGTTCCGCGACAGAGAGCGCGACCAAGACTGGGAGCGCGAAAGAGGGCGGAGATCACGAGATTGGGAACGCGAACGCGAGGGAAATGAAATCACCCAGCGCGGTGGCACTCCGCCCTACGTCGGTTCTCGCTCGCGTTACGCCATCGACGATCGCGACGGCTACGTGTCTCATGCTCGTGAGTCTCGAGGGTACCACCACAACGACGTCCCGCACCCAGCCGTGTCGCGCTCATTGTCGCCACGATCACGCTCTGCCTCCCCGCCACGTCGTAGCCCTCGTGATGCGTATTACGAACGGGAAGTGTCGAACATGAGGCCCCAGGCTCACGGATCGGGTGTGGAGTTGGACACGGGTCGGCGTGCCCTGCCCGCGCACTCTGAAGGTGAGCTAGAAAGGGATATTGACATGGAGGACGTCCGGGTCCGCGCCCCCGAACCCGCCGACTGATGTATGTGGATGTGGACGGGCACTGTTTCCCTATTGTCGCGTTAGCTATAACTGGCCATTGATATTGTCTGTCCTTTTCCTTTTGTTTTGCTGGTGTTTTTAAAAGCATCGCATAGATGCGTGTATGCGTTCCCCGGCTACCGTCCTTTTTTTTTTAAGAATATATACGTATTTGAAGCCGCTAGTTGTAGTCTCCGATACGAATACGTGGACAAATTACGGCTGTAAGCTGCTGGATCCGCCGATTTCATTTCCTGGTACTAGTACTAGTAAACACACTCCGACTTTCTGTGTGTATGGGCGATTGGTCATGGTCAACGTTTGCGTTTGCCAACCAGTAGAGTAGACCGTACCCGAATGGCATCACTTTTTCAAATTTACATCCGTCCAGCGACCACGGGAGTAATCTTCCCCGTTTGGTCCCGGGGGCTCTGAAGGCTAGACTCTTGGCCTTGCTCCGTGTTGAAATTGATATGTAACTTTCCACCGTTGTTCCTCGACGAAAAGGAAAAGTGAAAAGGACAGGGAACAAGTCGAGCCCCGAGGCACAACCCCTAAACGCCCCCGTGGGGCGTCCGGAGGCC
>Ga0307510_10002846_pt1 | contig 19876 bp, 19 predicted proteins | sample 12_EM_MG_FD_207224 | JGI IMG/M metagenome (GOLD analysis project Ga0307510, IMG submission 207224) | Populus trichocarpa ectomycorrhiza microbial communities from riparian zone in the Pacific Northwest, United States - 12_EM | ecosystem: Host-associated > Plants > Roots > Unclassified | place...
GTAGTATAGCCTTTGGCTCTCTTCCAAATACTCGCCCGCCATCGTGATCAACGAAAGACCATTAGGTGTCCGTCTTGTGTGATTCGTCATCATCGGAGATACAGCCATTATTGTTCTCTATACTTTCTTCCTTCCTATCAGCCCAATAACGATAATCCTCAGCAGCAGCCATTTCTTCGAGTTTTTCTGCCTCCAGTTCACTATCGTGACCTGCTAGCTCTCTTCGTAATTCTTCGTTCTCGCAGGATTTCACCAGCATTGAAGATCGAATTGTACTGCTTTTCAGTCGTGAGCGCTGATAGGGAATCACATCTCTTGCCATGCTAAACACCCGCTCTACTCCAACACTACCCCCTTGAACAGCGAGAATATCCCTAGCCATCCGAGCTAAATTCAGGAATCTTCCCACATTAACCTTGCACCACTCCAGTATATTTGCCTCATAAAAAATCCCAGCTGGGCAGGCCTCACGTGCGGGATCCGTAGCCTCAGCGTCTGGCTCGGGCGGCTCAATCTCCGAATCGGTTTCGATGTACGCTAGTGCCTCACTCAGGATAACTGCTCTGTGTCTCGAAGAGTAAAGGTTTTTTGGATCGACTGTTCAGACCACTCCGTGGAATTGACATGTCAGGTGCCTGATTATTTATTCGTGCATAGTACAGATCATAATACGCTATGAACTCCTTTTTATATTACTTCTCATACTCAGTCTCCCCACTCGCATCAAGATCCCATTCTCGAAAAAGGTTGAGGTTGCAATAGGGATTTAGGCAAGCTCCAATGCCGAACAGAAGACCTCTTGGACTTTCTGTTTTACCATAGTAAGAGGCGGCCTTCAATTTAGCTTTCACTAGGCCCTCATGAATATCAACCTTCCATTGCATCCGCTTTCGCACTAACTTGGAAATTTGCATTTCCAAATAATCAAAGATATCTTGATACACTTGAAGCAATCGATGAATGGTGACGCCAAGTGTTTTTGACATCCACAAAGTCCAAAATCGTATCGGTTGAAGTACCTCCAAGATGTATTCAATCTGCCTCCACTCTTCCGGGGTTGACCAGAGAGGCGGGAACTCGGCATAAGTTCGTAACTAGTCCTTTGTGATTTCCCGTAGCCGTACAGATCTCTCCAACATAGTTAGAGTTGAGTTCCACCGTGTTTTGACATCATAAATTACAGTAGTAGGGACCTTAACTTGGTTATTCTATATCTCGATTAAGTGTTGACGCCGTTGAGGTGAAGCACCAACTGCTATACTCATTTTCCGATGCTATAAACCATTATTAGCATTATCTCTGACTAAAGGTATCTTAGGTGAGAACAATGGGGAAAACACTTGCTTGTACTTTCACATTGGCGCGCATTCAATTTGGAATAATGAATTTGTGCATATACCCTTGTGCGTATGAATTTGTGCGTAAGAATTTGTGCGTATGCATTTGTAATATAGGTGCTAGGTATGAGATCTTAGACACATTATGGTTTCTACTGTTTTGTGAAAGCCGTTATCCAATCTCATAACCTTCTCAATATAGCCCGCCTTAAAGCCAGACGGCATATGACCATCCCGCGATTTCACCTTGATCGAACTCATAAATGCCTCGAGGATAAGCCGAACAACATGGGCCATACATGGAATATTATTTTCCAATTGACACCATTCAACCGATAGTAAACTCCAAGCATTGTTTAAGGCTTCGGTGAGCGTTGGGTTATTGCTGGCACTATCGGTGGTGAAACCCAGAATTCTATGCTGAATCCTGGATCTGGCTAGAACGTCATTAATTATGCCTGCCATATTAGCCCCCGTATGAGAACCCCTGATTTCCTCGAACCCAATCAGCACCTTGAAGAGGGATTTTGCCTATGGATGCGGGGTGTTTGATTTTTCCCATGAAGAGATGAAGCGGGTAGGTGTTTGGGATTAAGGTTTTCTTTATGCCATAGCTACCGATGCATGCGAGTTCTTGTACCTTAACAATGAATACATGATATAAAAAAAAAGAAAAAAAGAAAAAAACCGACCAAGAGAAACGATCTTCATGCAACTATCTAAGTAATACAACACTCGGATACTGCAGAACGGGCCAAGCCCTTTGACAGTGACCTTCCTCTGGTGTAAGATATACCGCCCTATTACTCTACTTCTTACTCAAACCTCTCAAGCTTGAACGCCAGCACCCAGTCCTCTAGTCATTGGACTTTGTACCTCTGGGTCTTATAACGATAAGACTTTCCTCCGACGAGACTGTGATGATTGTCAAACGATAACGATATACACTACGATTAGTCGTTCCCATTTAAACCAACACCTAAAGGAATGGGTTTGTTACAGCTTGGGCCGAAATCATGGATGCATTTTCCCGATTCCCAGTACTGGGACTCAGAGGCTAACTTAATGAACAAAGGTTATAGAGGGATGGGCCTGAGATCATGTGGAAGCGAGATTCGGGACCACTAACCGGCTCTGAAGAGTGTCAAAATCCTGTAAGTTGTTGTTCAGCTATCAGCTATACTGTAAAACATTGCTAGCATTTAAGCAAATATGTCATCAATAGAAAATAGTAATCTCTAAGGTCTGGATGCAACAGAGACATTTTTTACACTGTTGTGTAGCTTAGCTGGCATCAAGTCAAACAATTTCTCTCGAACACAACCCAAGTCAGACCAGTAAATGTGAAGGATCTAGGATCTGGTTTAAATATGATGAGCTCGACAGCTCATAGTTATTGAGCAATGGTTATAGCGGGCCGGACTATAAGTTATTGTGAAGCCAGTATGGAGTAAAACAATCTCCTCCCAACAGAATCAGGCTCAGTCCCGTGGTTGTGGAATAATTTTCCATTTTGTAAAAAGCCCTGATTCCTGACACAATACCTCTTGCTTTAAGAATAGCGATTTCCCAAGTCCCAATTCAATTGCGCTGTGCTCCATACCGTCACATTGCCGGAATAAACCCCAATAGTACCCCTACAACCGAATCCAAATCTGTTTAGTTTTTGTTGTTTCCTAGTACTGATAGTGCCAGGAAGTGTTGATCTAGTGGGTAGTGATAACAGAGTGCATCTTGTCACAACCCAGATTATATAGTCTCCTGACTATATCTCCTTTTCCCACTTCGGTGAGCTGGTATCTTCCCTTCCGCAACTCTCCACTTCAGAAAATTGAACTCAGAGTCAGAGTCGTTATTGTAAATTTAAGATCAACGGAATAATAGATTTTGAACCTGATGCCAGTAGTAGGCATATTTCCCCTGTTGAGAAATACACCAGGTTCAGGTATAGAGAAGATCGGGAGAACACGTAGGCATAGTGGTAAAGAAGGCAGTAATGATGGTTAACAGTACTGGTAATTCATTGTGTCTGATTCTATTAAGGTTGAAGTCATAATATTTTGGAATAGTGTTCGTTACAGGGCCGGGCCGACCGGGTTTCACTCGCCAGTAGCCGCCCTTATACTGAGCCAGGGGGGCTATTTTGGGATAAACCCCCCCCGCCTCCATCCAGGCCTACCCGCAGTCATTCCCTTGACCAGGCCACCTCTGTTAGTAGCTATCTTTAACGGGGACCTGTCTGGGGTATGGGTGAGACGGTGGGCTGAGTGGAAACAGAGGCAGGGAATACTGAAAATGACTGCCCACCACAGGCCACTAAGGGGGGCAGGACGGGGACAAGGGCCCGAGGCCCCTCTCTTTTGTCGCCCCGTCGGCCCAATAACGAACTCTAGCCCGGACGCTAGACTGCTTGGTTACCTATATCCCAATGGAACCCAATATAGAAACCTGTATCCAGATTTAGAGGAGACAATCAGATATTACGCCTACGTACTGAACACATGCGACGCATAGGACCCAGAGTCTTGAGTACATGAGTAGTGTTCATTACAGGGTGGGGCAGGATGTGTTTTCTAGGGCCAGACGCTACTCTTACATAGGACTAGAAACTATATTTCAAGTGATTCTGGCCCCTCTCCCTGCAGGTGCCCACTCGCACTCATGCCCTGGACAGGGCCCTCTTTGTTACCAGCTATTTCGACAAGGTGGACCTGCCCGGGGTACGGGTGAGGTGGGGGCCAACACTCAGACAGGGGCAGGGAATGCTGAAAAAGACACCCTGCCCCAGGACTTTGAGTGGGGCGGGGTGGGGAAAAGGGCCGAGCTCCCACCGTTTTTGGGGCCCTGTCCACCCCCTCCGTAATAAATTCAAGTACAATACTCAGGAGTCCCCTAGGGCATATTAGGGTGCCGTGGGGTTACGGGATTACACTCAGCAGTCCTCGGGCTTTCGGCCCCACAGGAGGCATTTCTTTTAGGTTATCCAAGCCCCGTCCCGACCCGGGGCCTTCTCCCAATCATTCTCTCAGGGGGAACAGGGGCAGGGGAGGCCAAAGTTTACGCTATGCCCTGGGCCATTGGGCATGGCTGGGCTGGCAAAGAACCTGGCAGCCGGCCTGTTTTTCGGGAACCCAGAGGCCCCGTAACGCACACTAGAGTCAACATCACGCTACCTTATCACAACTCCCCTTGATTTCCTAACTGCATTTCCTAACACGACTTCATATTCTTATAGCTAGCTTGTGTTTCAGCCACAACTGTACACTCTTCCACTGCTACAACTAACATGTATATTATGATACTTCATTGCTCATTTTGGGATATTATTTGAAGATGGAATATCTGCTTTTCTATACTGTATTCAGGATTTTATACATCTCTTATTCACTATTATTGGTTAAGACACTCATACAACCCCCTGATAATCTCACCCACATTTTTTGCCTTACTTGCAAGCAGATCTCAGTCACATATGTTTGCACTCATGTTTCTTACATTGTGTTTTCTATATTGGTTTGATATATATGGGTGCACACTTTTGTATAAATATTTCACAACTGCGAACATGACTTAGAATAATTACGAACTAGAACTCTGACACAATCTGCTCTAAACAGCTCATCTAGTGTTTCTTACAACACCTGCGACACTTGTACATTATTATTCACACAGAATGGATTTTGCCCCTGATGTTCCCATTTTGGATATACCTGACCAAACCTATATTTTTGCCGATATTTTCTTCTTACCCTTCCAAAGAAGATATCAATGCTGATAAATATATAACTTGTAACATGACGATATTGTCTAGTATCAGCACACAGAAGCAGATATACAGGATTATAATTTTTAGTTTTATTTATATTTTGTTTAATTGACTTGATTACAGCTTTGCAATTAACCCTAGGTCAGGTAGGCTATACTATGTTAGAGTAAGTTTAGTTAGCTTTAATAACCATAAATTAGGATTCTGGGTACTATGAAATAGTCATGTAAGACCAGGGGAGGCTCCACTATCAGTCTTTGGACTTAAAGGATTATGAACTTCCTGTGGGTGTACACCTGCTAGTAAGGATGCAGATTGCAGAATGAGTGTGTCTCTGGACTTTGATAATTTAATCAGTTTCCTGAGTAGCAGGAGAGAGCAGACCTTGCTAAACCTTTAGTATAAGAATACACTTGCTCAAGCAGAATCTTGAAGTCCGAATTTGTTCTTCAAATATGAGGGCTTGCACTACTAGTCCCTTGAACCCTCTCTTAATCCCCGTGCAATGAGGTCTACCAACTATACCATTCTACTCTTATTACATTGAAGCAAATTTGTTACAGTTCTAAACTGTGCTAATAAATAGTTCATTATTCCTGAGCAACATCCACCTTGGAAGTATATTACTATTATTTATGAACTTTCATTCCACTAAAGCTATGGAATAGCACAAACAGTGTCTAATATAATCCTCTCAGCGGTGAAAGATTGGCCTTACCACAAACACCTCAGACCACCTTCAGAAGGACAAGAACTGCATGGGAAAAGGGCTAGTGAAGAAGTGAATGCTGGGGCCCACTTGGATTCCCCTCTTGGAGTGTCTGATTCAGAAATCTGAATCGATCTAATCACTTATAAGACCTCTGACAGAGGAGAAGATTAGGATCTTGTGCCTGTCCAATATAATTATTTGTAACAAAAATATAAAAACTTATTAATTCATATATCGTGATTAATAGTTCTGTCATAAGCATCACAATCGTTGTAGATATCTTGCCCAAGGAAGCTTATATTCTTGATCAAGCTGCTGCTTTAGTCTGAGTCAATAGCAGAGGTAATATTACCATAATTGTAAAATTCAAAAGAATTCTAGTATTTGAAATTGGCAAAGGGAAAATATAAACAGTATCGAAGATCCACCAGTAGCTACTGTGATCTAACATGCCTTGCATACCACTAGTAATAAAGTACCACCCATCTCTTTCACAGACAGTATGCTAAAGGACTCACTATCAGTACCAGATTTTACTGTAGTTACTGCTAGTGGTTCATTGTTGGTGACTTTGATGCAACTAGTTGCCACTAAGTAGTAGGTAAAAAGTGCTTTTCTGAAGAAATATACTACACATGACAATATAATAATCCCATGCTTGAAGCTGCTTGTTAGCTTGTGGAAGGAATTGTTCAGTACTATGATCTAGGTTGAAAGTACTAGAAATAAGTGAGAAAATTGTAAGCTGAAAGTGAATAATGTTATTTGTATTATGAGATGTGATATAGAGGTAAGTAAGTAAGGTGCCATAATTGGCAAATGAGTGGATGTTGGGATTATTCTGGCTTGAAGCAGGATGAAATGGGGGCTTGCCTATCAAGGTTAGTCATTGGTACACAATCAACAGGAGGGTTGTTAAGTGAGAGTGATAATAGAGGAAGAAGTTTCAGAGCAAACCATATCAGGTTTTCAGATCAAGGCTACTTGTGTAAAGGTATATCAGGTTTAGGGGAGATGAGGTTTTTGAATGGATCTAGGATACCAGAACAGCAAATGTGATATAAGAAAGTACAGAAGTAGTGAAAGCAATCCCAGGTAGTATGAAGAATAAAGGAGATCAGAGTGAGGAGGTAGAGCTCCTGTTATATGAAAAGAAAAGTCACCTTAACCTGGCTAAGATATGACTCATAACCTTGGCAAGCCATGACTCATACCCACATATGAGTCGAATATCCACATAATCTGGAAGATATGACAATTTATTGTAAACCTGTGAAAAGCAATGCTTTGGGCAATCCTGTAACAAACGAAAGAATATTAGAGAAAGTAATATAGTCCCAACTGGTATCTCATGAGGTGACCATCTGACAGGACTGTGTGCCATTTTTTGTTCGCTAGACAAGTCTTCCAGTATGGCCATTAGAATTGTAAACACAAAGTAGAGGACAGCATATCCTGATAAAGAAAAATGAAACTTAATACAATAGTTGAAAATACAATTGTGGTGAACATGGGGAATTGTGGATGTGGTGCATAAGATAGAAGCTAGGAACAGAGAAAGGCCAATGTACAAAAACATGAACTTGGAACAGGTAATCCTTCGTGTTTTAAGCAAGGAACTGTCAACTCTCATGACATTTTTAACAATCCCAACTGAATTACTGAACAATTAGTTGTCAATTTTAGTCTTGCAATTCCCCATTTATGGTTATTCCAGAGAATTACATACTATACCCAAGAGCGTTAATACAGGAAGTGATTATTGTGAATGGTAATTCTTTTCAAGTTGATTGATAGCCGGATCTTGATGTTATAAAAATGGGTGACAGCCTATCTGGAATTCAACCCATATGTAACAATCCCTTATAGTCTGTTTTGGATCTGATATCAGGTCTCTGTTCAATTGATAATAGAATATCTTGATTAGCTAGAGAAAATCATTCTAACGATATATTCATTAGGTGTAATAGGGACTCTTTCCCGACTATAATGAACTAGGTAGAACAACTTGGTAGTTCTTGTTCTCACTGAACTGGGTAGGCTTGTAATTAATCTCTAGATCAATCGTAGGTGAAATGCAATACCAAGTAAACAAATATAAAATAATCATTTATTCATCAAACTGGTAAGTTGGAAAGTCCTTAGATGATAGTGGAAAGATCTGCTTCGTTGGGTCAAACTCCCTGTAGTTATATCTGATCTTCACAGTACGCTTACCCTGATAACTTCTCCATATTCGTCATCCACCTCTTATGATTCATCACAAGTCATAATATCAAATTGATCAGCTGCCTCATATGAATCATCTGTGCAACAACCTTTAACCAATAACAACTCATAAAACAAGTCATATTCAAAAGTCATTCCATCATCTAATATCGCAATCATGAGTCATAAAAGATTCACCTAATAATAACCTACTGATAACTCCCTGTTGTGTAGTCATGTGAAATACTATAAGGCAATTGATTTCATAAAGGGAAAATCCTGCATGCCTATGACTAATAAGTATTTGTTATGTGAAATGATCCTCGCTTAGTCACAATTTGTAACAACCTATTGGGTAAATGACAAAAACGAATAATTTGGACAAGTGACAACAAAGTAGGGGCTGAATGTCAATTGAAGAAATAAGCAAGAAGGGAAGAGAAGGGAAAGATTGTACCAATTTTGGACCATTTTCAATTTCTGGTATTTTTTATTATCAAAACTAAGATCTTGTGTAGCTTCTCATAGAATTTCTCTATAAAGATCACTGATAAGCAAAGGTTTAACAAGAGATATTGTAATATCCTAAGTACCAATCACTGAATAGTCTGTCTTTGCCTCTTGCCCGGTCTCCTATGACAGTAAATCAGCTCTACAGCCGAAACTAAATTCTGACTAAGCCCTTCAGGCTAGTTGGCCACTATCCCTTTATTGCACTTAGTATTCCCAACTGTCCAGGGCAGACTGTTGGGCCCCGGAGCATGCTAGACCTGTCTGTCCAGTGAAGTTCTCTCAGAATGCCAGGTGCAGGTGTCCTGGTTTGTGAACACAGGAGTCTTAGGGGTTAACAATGGGTGCCCCCCGGCTTGCAATAGTACTATTAGGGAAGTGGTTCAAGAGCAATATGCAGGGGCCACGAGTAAGAAATAGGTACCTATAGTAACCGGCCGTTACTTACAGGCACCTATAGCTACTGGCCATCACCAGTTGGTACCTCTCATAGACGGCCGTCACCTGTACGCAGTTATAGTCACCCGCCATCACCTGCAGGCACCTCCAGTCACCAGCTGACACCTGTAGCATTTATTATGGGGCCTGTTTTTGACAAACAGAGTGCTGAGAGCAGGTTATTAACTGCAGATTAAAAAACGAAATGTCCAAATCAGACTGAAACTGATTGAGCTCTATCTTTATCAGTTCTGGTACAATTTGGATCATTTTTGTAGTCAGTTAATCAGAATAATCTGGGTTATTTTGTCCCTGCTCTTAGGAAACAGGCCCCGTAATGAACCCTAGTCCCCTGCAGGCATCTATAGTCACCGGCATTCACTTGTCGGTACTAATAGTCACTAGCCATCACCTATAGGTACTCATTGTCGCCAGCTGTCAGCGGTCGGTGTTCATAGTCACCGGCCATTACCTGTTATTACCTACAGTTAACACCGATTACCTGTAGGTGCCTATACTTCTAGGATGACTCCTGCAGGGGATTGTTTCCACCAATACAGCGGTATACAATTTCCTTTTTCTTTTCTGTAATCACTTGTTACACATTACAGCGATCTCCGATCCGATTGTATCTATGGAATCACTTTGAACACTTTACAATCATCATAGACAAGATAAAAGGAACAATTATTCCAGTAAATGAATTAAGTATACACTCCAGGTCTTCTCTTTACTAATCTGCTTAAATGTCTCAGGCACCTTCCCATATATCAACTGGTAGTCAAGGCCCCTTACGTCCAGATAATTCTATTTTACAAGTTATTACTCCATCCCTTGATCAAACCTTTCACTATTATTTAGAATGACAGAATGACAAATCTACAGCAAGCCATATTTTGAGTTCTGCTCCCTTGGACCTTCTAACTACAACAATAGGCGATGCATCGGGTATAACCCTACAAAACTACAGCAGTCAAGCTGGGACTGCATCTGCTTCAATTACAAGTGAGATATCCGGTATCCATCTTTGTATTCTGGCATTTCTACAAAAGCCCACAGCCAGGCATGATCATTGCTAGTTGACAAGCCATGGAACTGAAATCTTTCAAAAGTGTCAATACTGTTAGAGGTGCGCCTAATGAATATCAATTCTTCTCTTATAAATATTTGCTGTCTATCTTGCATACAATACTCCTTTCTAAGGTTAGGTCGATTAAGCCATTCTCCTGTTTACGGTGATTCCTCAACAAAGAATATGATTAACCATCTAACCCTATACTACGGAGTCACAAAGGATCATCCGCTTGGCCGATATCAGTTCAGTACGGCAGCCAGTGATTCGCAGATTGTCGCTACCTTTGGCCAAACTCTTTCTCCTTGACTACAATTCAATATACCTAGCATTAAGCAACTGCTTATCCGGTGGATGTAGGTTACGAATACCGTATTTTATGCCTTTGAGGATCCTATCTTCTGCCTTCTTCTCCTCTATCTCCTAAGCTGCATATGCATTATAGCCATTCTCATACCATTGAATTATTGCCTATGATTAGTATAGGTTTGAAAACCTGATGGCCTCTAGTGTACCCTACCCAACTCGAGCACCACAATCGCTAATTCGATTACCTCTACATATGATAAGTCCAGGAAAGTGGTCGTCAAGTATTTCCAAGACTTACAATTCCTAATCCACCTCATCTTTGATCTTTGGTCCTCACCAAATTATCACTCAATTCTCAGAGTTGTAGCCAATTGGGCATCTGAGGAAGCTGTTCTTCAATCATGTACCATTGCCTTTCATCTATTTCTTGGGCCACATTCTGGAGTAAATCTTGCTTCATCTCTTTACAGCATTCTGGAGCTGAATGACATTAGTGAGAAGCTGGAGCACGTAACTGCCGATAATGCAACAAATAATGATCAACCATTGGTTGAATTAGATATACTATTGGGCAATGAAGGCATTACATTCAATCCCGAATCCTGAAGAGTCCGATGTTTTGCCCTTATCATTAATCTTGTCGTAAAAAGATTTCTTTGGGGACTTGATTGTAAGGCATATGAGATTAATAATGACACAAGTGCAGAGGAAAAGGAAAGATCACTAAAGTCTTGGAGGAAGAAAGAGCCAATGGGCAAATTACATAACATACAAGTTGGATTTTGCGTACACCTCAGAGACGCGATTTGTAACCGGTACAGGTACTATGGGTACTTATGGATTTCCTTTAGGATTAGTTTGGTTTCAAGATACGAGCCTTGTGGCTGTACCCTTGTTATGTATGCAGGAGGTATCGTTTGATACCGAGTTTGTGTTATGTTTGGTTTCGGGATACAAGGTTGTCCCTCTCCCTGATTGTGTTTCGCAAGTATCAGTTGATACTCCCGTTGTTTGAAGTTTTGTTTCAAGGGATCCTTTGATACCTTGAATGTTTAATGTATTGTTTGATGGTATCGATTTGATACCATAGTTGTTTTAGCATACGAGCTGTGCTCGTAGGAGTAAGGCTTTAGGAAAAGCCGGCCATGTATTTAAAGACTGTATCTTTCAGATTTAGAAAGAGCAGACTTCGACAGACAGAGTTTTCAATATACTTGGTTGGATAGTTACCTCTTCAGTTCGCCACGATAGTGCGAAGCCGCCAAACACTTCAAGACCTTAGCGATATAGTAAAACGGTTTATCTAACTCTGCTTGATCAATCCTCCTAGGCCACTCTTTGGCTAGGATTTCAAGTGCACAACCCAGGACGGTTTCTTAAAGGTTCTCAGTGTACTGAGAACCGATAAGGAAACGTTACACGATTGCTTTACTGAAAAAGTACAACTTACCTGTAGTGTAAACTAGAAAGGCCCAGTACTTCCTATTATTGGAAATGTAACATGATAGTCCAGTGATGCTCATGCGCTGAATGAGAGTTTTAACTTGCAAGCTATCCTCAATGAATTTTTTGGAACTGCTCTTATAGAGGAAAGACATACATAATCCTGGCAGACCGGTTATCCTGATACCGTGGTTGACAGCGATCATTATTGGAATAGTCCCGTGCTTGGAATACTGGAAGAGCTGACAACTATGGACTGGCAGGACCTTATGATCATTGTTCAAATATTAAAACTATTCCGGAGACTTACACTGGAGTTACCAGGAACTGGAAGCCTTCACAACCATGCAAATGGATATCTTGCCCATGTGTTACCTGGAATGGATGACTTGCATGCATCTCTTCAGGAGGCCAAGCACCAATATGCCGATTCATCTGTGTATAGTATTGCTATACATACATCTATCAATCACTCCTTGGCTATTTTGGACAACTAAGTTTCAGTAAAATGGTTGATTTAAGGTGATAATTATGGCTATCAATATTCAAATAGGTATTACAGTTTTGCAGATAAACTTCCTGTATTATATGCGGCTGTAGGCCTTGATCCTGATACTAAGTTCGAGTATTTTGAGATTGAATAGGCTGACCATGCAGAGGTGGTTGCTTTGGCAAAGCACAAAAGTAAAGAGCTTTGGGAAGCACAATATGAGACATTACAGTATGTTGATACCACCATGATGGAGCCACAACTCTCTACAATAATCCCCCTTAAAGTAATTCCTGTGGATTCACTCTCTCATTACAAGTAAAAAGAAAGAGCTCATCTTACACATGTGAATACGGATCACTTTGAACAGTTCCAGCCGGCTGTAGAGGAGGAAGAAGTATCAGATATCCTAGCCTATTTGGCCGCACGGCTGCATAATGCACGATGGACTGAGCTTGTCTATATGGCCTTGGAAGTACATACTATCCCAGCCATGTGGGCTGAAGTAGTACATCTTTTTTGCAGGTTAGTTAATTACAATGATTTTCTTTCAACTAAGGATTTCGCTATCTTTCCTACTAAGTTCTACCATAGCCATATTGCATATATGACTTAATTACTGATATACAATGATTGATAGTTAGTGGACAAAATTTAATAACAGATCGACGCAGCCGTCCATTTAATAATGTCATATAGGCGATTGAGTGTCTCAAGGCATGGCGGAAATCAGATTTGTTTAATGAGACCAAATTACAGAATGTCAATCTTATGTTGCACAATTTGGACGAACTCTCAATTAGAATTAGTAAATGACAAGTTGAGCGAAGTGGAGCAAGTTCAATTATCACAGGTATTGAATCTGATAATACTAGTGATATCCAGATTGCTTGTTAATTAATTTCTTGTTCTACAACCATGGACCTTTATCATAATCCCACCTGCAGTACTTATGCTTACGGCTATAGGATTGTGGTACCATCAGGGATCTACTAGTAATAGCTAGCTACAAGACGTCAAATTTTGAATTGTAGCATAGTTAGCAATTGGAGCCTGTCATTCGGTTTGGATTTCCTTTCATATTGTTCTTTTTTGTTTCTTCTTATTTCCTGTTTAACCCTATACTAGCATAGTTAGCTTCAATTCACTCAGCCAGCTTTGAAAGCATTCATGGAATTCCTTCAGTTTTCAACACACACCTGATAATCTATAGGCGATGCCCAACCGCATAGGTAAACAGGTCAAGCCTCTGTTTGTGGACTACCCCTAGGATCTGAGTAAGGTCAGATTACTTGTCAAGACGTTATTTTGTCACTGTTTAGCAATAGGCTTGCAGATGATTAAACAGTCAGACTGTTTCGAAAACAGAAGATAAGCCTGAATAAAAACTACATCCAAAGAGCATCCTGTCCTTGATAATTCTGTGGTCATAGTTGTCCCTGTTGGTGTTGATCGCAGATGAGCCCTTTGTCGGTAAAACTATGATGAATACCATGCTTTTATTATTACATATTTACTACCATAGCATGACATGGTGTTCATTACCATTTTCCATTTACCCAAGGCACTTGCAGTCAGTACAGGGCAATGCACAGGACAGACACCACAACCACCATCCGTCCCCGGCATCTATCCCTCTTATCCGCCCGTCCACTCCTTTGCCAAAGACGGATGGACTGGACGCTTGGTTTTACAAGGCCCACCCCCAGTCACCCGGCTTGGGACATTGCGCAAGATAAGACAACTGCAGTCCAGGCCCACCCGTCCCCGGCTCCCATCCGGACGGACGCCCATATACCTGTCCTTCCCGGGCATTCACTGAGATACTGCCGTCCGTCCCGTCCAGACCTGAGGACGGACGGACTGGACGCTGTTGGAAATGGTAGATTACTGCTCACTATAGAAACACCCGGCCGCATATCAGTCGGCGGCCCCGCACCTATCCTACCCCGTTATCGTTCAGACAAAGAACTATCTGACATGCTTGCTAGATCAATACATCTATCGCAAGGAAAGCGAACACCCAGAAGCATATTTGTCCAGCAAACTCAGTATCGGTACAGTGTGCACCGTTATCGTTCGACAAACCCCCTGGGAGGCACTTGCGATCGGTGAGAACGACTCGAATGCGAGTAGGCTATGGAGCCTGGAAGATTTTTCTTTGTTTCCATGATTTGTTAGCATGTTTGTTTTACGGAAGAAAACGGGAAACCGCCGTGGAAGGTCTGGGGGCCGGCATGGAAGCGGCGGTAACGTATCCCATAAGGTAACCGGATATCACGGGGAACCCCGATGTCTCAAATGATGAGTCAGCCTCATGTAGGACCCCGCATTTAAATATTTTAAGTCGTATTCTAAGAATGCAAACAACCGGTAACATCTCCTTGTACAACAATGGCACGCGTGAAGCCCAGAAAAGTAACCAACAGCAAGATAGAGGAGCAGATTCAGGCTGCATTGCTGACAAGGTGGGAAGAAGGCACCCTTTGGGCAACACTGGCATTGGAGTATGGTATTGCGCGATCCACACTGAATGACCGATAGAAGGGAGCAAGAGAGCCACTAGTGGCTCATTCAGATCAGCAAAAACTTCCTCCAATGGCGGAAAAGGCTCTGGAGCAATGGTGTCAGCAGCTTGATGATTGGGGATTTCCACCAAGAATGGATATGTTGAGGGAAATGGCCAATGTTCTGGGCCGGCAGAGAGCTGAGAAAGAAGGAGACCCAAAATTGGCTGTTCTGGGCAAGAACTGGATTACACGTTTCTTAGACCCCCATCCTCAGCTAGCTGGAAAGTTTAGTACACAAATCGATCGGCAAAGAGTCTTTGCCAACAACCCTATCACTCTTCGCAATTATTACAACAAGCTTCAGTGACTGCTCTGAAAACACCACTTCTTGCCAGGGAATATCTGGAATATGGACGAGAAAGGCTTCCTCCTTGGTTTTTCTTCTCGAGCAAATGTGATATGCCGGGCTGCCAGACGTTACCCACATGTGGCACAAGACTGATCTCGAGAGATGTTGACAGTTTTGGAATCGGTCTCAGCACTTGGAGTGGCCTTTCCCCTCTTTGTTGTTTACAAAGGTAAAGGCCACTATATGGGCTAGCATCTACAAAGTAATGATCCTAAGGCTCAGTTTGCTTATAGCAAAAATCGTTGGACTGATGATCAGCTTGGGGTTGCATGGCTACGTGAGCACTTTGAGCCTAAAAGCTATACCAACCACCCCCGGTTACTTATCCTTGATGGGCATGGGTCACATATTACATGGCAATTCTGCCAGTTTGCTTTAGAGAAGAATATTCAGATTATCTGCCATCCTGCTCACTCTACCCACCTGCTTTAGCCATTAGATGTTGGCATTTTTGGTCCACTCCAGCACTACGATGGAAAGGCAGGTGATACACACATGCGGGACACTCAGACTGGAGTTAAAAAAGGGACATTTTGGACCTTCTATAGTGAAGCTCGTGCTCTTACCTGCTTGCCTAAAACCATTCAATCTGCCTTCCGAGCGACGTGTATAGTTCCTTTTAACCTGAATAAAGTGTTGGTAAAAGTGACCAAAGTCACAAAAACCACAACTGCCAATTGCCCTACCGCGATTTTTACCACTCCTCGCAACCGGCACCAACTCCGCCAGGAAGCCTTAGCAGCCTCAAGCTTTTTCCCCGCCTTCCCAACAAGCTCCCGCGAATCTTACCTGGCAGTTGTGCTCCGGTTAGCAGATCTCACTGAGGGTGCACTTGCGGAGGTGGAAATTGCAGAAGCTGAGGCACAAAGACTACGGGAAGGTTATGAGGGGAAGCAGGCCGCTAAAGCGGATCACCGAGCTCTCTCTAAGGCACGCATCATCACCAGCGAGGATATAATTCATCTCCAAGAGAAGCGAAACGCTCAGGATATGAGAAAGCCAAATCACCCTCCACCCAAAAAAAGAAACACCCCTCCACTTCCTTCAACCCCAACAGCCTCTTCTTCACGTTGTTCCGTACCTCAAGTCCAAATTGTGGATACTCAAGAAGTCATTGAGCTTCATACTACCTGTGGCGAGTCGGAGGATAGTTATAAATCCTCAAATCTCTCTGACACTCCCGCTCCCACCCCTTCCCACCATCCAATACTCTCTTCACTCCCCTCAACACCTGCCAACCCCAATCTGAGGCTTCCTCACCATCCACCGGAGATGCGCCTCCGTTCTCGCCATTAATTGTTGCTTTATACTTCTCCTTTTTGTTACCGGTCTCTTTCTACCCTCTCTCCTTCCCTTTTTTTCGTATTTTTTCACCCTCATGGTCCCCATATGCTATTCAAAGCTAATAACCGATCTAGTTACGTTTACTGGGCTTCTTCCTTTCATTTTCATTTTTTTTTTGGAGTCAAAATGTTTGGTTTTCATTATATACCGTTGATGGAAAGGTTGAATAGAGGCTCACAGTGAGACATCCGGCTTCTTGGTGATATCCGGTATCCCTGTGGGATACGTTATGCGTGGAAGAGCGTGGATCAGTATGACGATCGATGGGAGGATTGGGCTCGGTGGGTGGAAGGAAGATATTGTTGTTTTTTCCTATATACTCCCGTCTTCGCCGTTAGTTATGTTAGTTGGTTAGTTAGATAGCATCATCGAGCATCGTGAGAGAGAGAGTGTGTTGTTGAAGAAAAGGTTTTCTCCCGCTTTTGTGCGATCGTTTAGTCTTACTCCTTGCCTTGGCATTTATTGTTTCGTTTCACACCCGGTCACTCGCCGCCGACTCGCCGCCGTTATTCGCCATCCAACCTTAGACGATTTGTAAAAGACGCTTGGGAACACTGGATGCGAGATTTGGCGGAAATGGTGTGATCATAGTCAGTAGACTCCCAGAAGAGTCTCCATTATCTTTTTGTATTTAAGAGCGCCGTTCACCCATAGTTGTAGAGCTGCAGGTCACCGAAATATTAGTGTTGCTCCGAAATCTTTTGTTCTATTGCATCTCATATCGTACCTCTTTGTTGCTTGCTGCCAATTTCTCCCAATATTTTGTTAGTGGCGTCAATCCTGGTACTCATTCCGCCCTCGTTATCTCAATATTATGAAGTCTGCTAGCTAAGACAGTATTACAGATGCACATATCGGGCAGTTAGTCTATAACGGACGGCATGGGCTGATGTTTTGAACAGAGTACAACTTCCTCTCGGTCTGAGGCCCCGGTAAGTAAGGTACAGTAGTGGAGTCAAAATCAGGCAGGAGGCAGCACACTCGGATCTCAATCAGGACGCAAAAGGTTGTGGAATAGAAAAGACAAACTACAACTTCCTCCACTCAGCCCTCGCTTTGCAGCTCCTAGAGCTGTACCGGAAATAACCCAGACTCGATCGTGCCCTGCCCCCCAATTTAAAGAAATACCCACACCGGTGGGAAACTATTTAGAGGATCTATCCATCCAGCGTCTGAGCTCCTTCCTCCACTAACCACCACAATTGTTGCGACGGGCTTCCTCACATGCAAGATCTATTTCTCGCTCAACTCGCCGACAAATTACTTCACGGACATCAAATACCCAAACTGTCCCCCTCTCCCTTCAATCTCCTCCCGGCCTGTAAACACATGTAAAAGGCAAGGACATCCTCGATCTCCACCGAGTCTGCTCGCTCACCTTCCTCCTCACCCACAACCTCCATCAGCCATGCCTCATCCTAACACACGCACTTAGCCTTGAACCAATGAGCAAGGGCACCGCCGGCAGCTCCGGCATCTTCTTCTCGATCTCCTATTTTGACCTAGATACCACCGGTTTCAGACTCGCTCACCAAGGGATGCTTCACCGACGATGGCGAGTATCCATACAGCAGGCGCCGGGTATTTACTACCTACAAGATGGGCAATGTAGACGGCATAAGAACCTGGCTAGCGCGGGTCGAAGTTCGACTTAGAAAAAAAAAAGTGGTCAATCGTAGAACAGAATTCAATCAGTGAGAACCACCCGGAATGCCAAGAGCACAACCCCCGCCGGTAAAAGACCCTTCCCGTGACAGGAGGAAATTGAACACCTGAATCCAAACAGGGCATTGAAGGATATTATGGAGGAGCTACTGGATGGGTGGAGCATACACGTAGATCAGGGCGCTTTTGCCCACGTGGGTGTGAGCAGGGATAGGTATCATAGTATAGGGGGGGAGTTGAAAACAAGGAAGGGGACGGGGTAGAGGATGAGGGAGGAGAACAAGAGGGAGGTCTTGCTTCTGCTACTTAATGAAGGGTTCGGTCCTTAGATTGCTAGGGAACAGAGTTGGTGTGAGGCTCCAGTGCGAGTGATTGGTTGTGATGGCATGTGAGGGGTTTGTACCTTTAGGCTGGGAAGCCTAAACAGAGAGCGCAAAAAAACATGTCATATTGTACCTGTATCATAACATGGATGCTCACAACAGCAACCCTCCAAGAGGGAAGAAGAAGAAAAAGGTCTTGTATTACCAAACATACTACCTACAAAACTCTCATTATGCAAAAACCAACTCAAACTAGAATACAGAAAAGGTATCGGTGCCACTAGGGAAACAAAAATAAAGTCAATAATTGATGAAAATCTATAACAACCTCCCAGTTATCGGATAGCTCTCTTAATTCTGCGCATGATAAGTGCCTCTTGTTGCTACCCTCACTCCATTTCCATTCCCACTGCCAGGGGATCTTCCACCACCCCTCCTGCTACTTCCGCGCCTTGGAGTATTTTGATTCCGCGGTGGGGAAACAGTCCTATAGTCGTCGGCGGAGAACTGGGGTCTCTGCTAGATCACTTGGGAGCCACCCTAGAAAGGAAGATTTGCTGTCCTGTCATCGCCTTGTGCGGATGAGTATACCTAGAGACAACTGTTGTTTTTTTGCGAGATGGCGGTGGAAGGCCGTGATTGTAACTGTTCGATCCAATTCTTCCACGGCCGAGCCCGCTCCCTCTACGATGGGGCGAGTTTGCGCCCTGGGAGCTACTGCGGCTACCCTTGGTGGCAGCTGTGATAAAGGTGCCCATGTGTTGGTGCGTGGGAGAGAGCGTGTGCCTATCAAGAGCAGCGGTGGCAGGTGGGGGTTTGGCTAATTCATGACTTTTAGATTCTACGATTTTTTGGCGATTGGTAAGGTTTAGTACACACGAGACCGGAAGTGCCATTACTCAGAAAATTGGGAGCACATGTGACTGAGCCTAGTGCCGCTCATGAAGGTTTGGTCAAAGGCTACATCCGATGAGGACTGTCTTGTTGTCCTGGTCAGGAAGACGAGACTCCCTCTGGTGGCGATTGGAACTTTGCCGGAATCCTGAATGAAGACGAGTAGATCACCCATGTTGAACCACCAATCGTGTAATCTGTGCTCCACATCACTAGGATTTAAAAATGGTTTGCGGGGAAGGCCCTTGGTACTCCTAGGCTTCGAGTCTTTCAATTTTCCCAATTATTGATGCGCATCTGGCTCAATCTCCCTCTGACAGCGCCGCCGTCAAGCTGCTGAGCCTCAAACGGTACCTTCTCGGAGCTTCTGCTCAGAATACTCTTGGACCGATCCTGGATTTCATCAACCTTGCCCCAGCTCTCTGATGAGTTGCAAAAGTCCTTGT
>Ga0307510_10002847_pt1 | contig 19870 bp, 7 predicted proteins | sample 12_EM_MG_FD_207224 | JGI IMG/M metagenome (GOLD analysis project Ga0307510, IMG submission 207224) | Populus trichocarpa ectomycorrhiza microbial communities from riparian zone in the Pacific Northwest, United States - 12_EM | ecosystem: Host-associated > Plants > Roots > Unclassified | place...
ATGAAAAGAAAAACTAAAATAAATATAAGGGTTTAAGTCCTTTTCAACCATAATTGTGGGATAAAAAAGATGAGGATATTAAGAAATTAAGAGATAGAAATTATAGGGGATAAATAGACAAGGGATCAAAATGAGTGAATAAATTATCTGAAAGTATGTTGAAAATACATGAGAGATCGGAAGAGAAAAATACATAAGCAATCAAAGATCCCACCCGCGAGAAACGTTTTTTACTAAAGAGAAAACAAAACCACAACCAAGCCTATAAAAGAAAGATAAAAAAAACCATGAGGGGTGTAGCTCAACTAGTGACTCTAGGTTTGCTCTCTAGAGGTCACCAGTTCGAGTTCCACAAATCTCAGAGTCGTTAGAGGCTTATATGTTCGTTAATTTCAGGGCCTGTGAGATTAGTCGAGGTGCGTACAAGCTGGTCCGAACACCCACGTTAATCTAAAAAAGGAGAGAAAATTGATTGACCCTAAAAATAAATTAAAGAAAAAAGAGAGAAATTTTTAGCCTTAGTCTTTTCTATCTCAACCCTCACATTCCGTAGCCTACTCCTACTGGAATCACTCTCACTAATAGATTAGTGAACTACTAGTTGCTCTTACGCTCAAAACCATCAACTCCCATCTCCTCTACCTGAAAACACTATCTCCTCCACCCGATCACAACTTAACCGCCATTGATCAACGATAACCTCTCTTTCCATGATTCCATAAACCAAATCACATCCCCTCTTGTCGTCCACTAAAGCAGCCTAAACAATAGAAGGCGCAGTAGCACCTGAAAGAAAAATGAGAGAGAGAACACGGTGGAGAGGGAAAATAAGAATGAAAGCCAGCCCAACAATTTCATGGCTTGACCTCCCCTCTTAAATGGTTGTGGATTGCATTGCCAGTGTGGAAGTGGAGGAGAGAGCATAGCACCTGATAGGCTGATCCAGCTAGCCATCTCTCCAACCAGTGTATAGACCCACGTGCCACAATCGTGGCAATGCTGTCACGCGCTGACACTGTCCATTTCAGTTCCACCGGTGTCTGGACAAAATCCAGCAGTTTCCAATCATCATTTTTGAACCCTTAACACAATTTATTATTTATCTCCAATAAAGTTTAACATGTTATTTATTTTTGAATTGTGTTAAATATGTGTACGACTTAATCAATATGCATTAATTTGTTTGGATATATTGGCATGATGACGTGTGGTATCAATTTTTTACCGAAGATTATAAATTCTAATTAGATTTTTCCTCAAAAATCACATTAAGGATAAATGATCTTATATCTAAGATTAATTTGTGTGAAACTATTTTTGTATCTCCTTTTGATATATAAGTAAGTTTGGGATCAATGTGATCTGATATAAATTTAATATGCGTGAGTTCTATTTTAGACATGATCAAACTCATCAAAGTAAATGGATTAAATTTCTAATATAATATTCACTATCCTCTCGAGTTCAACGTTCATGTTCTAAGAGTAAGGATAAGGTTTTGTTGCAGGGCTAAGTCTTAGATCACTACTTTAAATTTTAGTAATCCTTTACCGTATCAATTTAGGTAAACAACTAGTATATAAGTATTATATGTATATTTTATCATAAAATTCAAACACGAAACAACTTATCTTAGGTATAATATTTTATGGTGATTTTAATCTTTTCTTTAGCATAATCAGCCAATTACCTAAAACTTTGGAAAATCACTCAAGGTTTTCTAGTTATTATAAAATTAGGGTAGGGATTTTTTTTTCATTTGTTCCCCACGAAAAATTTTAGGGTAATTAATGACATCTTATTAGCTACTTATTATGATCTACTTTGAAGAAATAAATAGATATATAAAAAAGAAAGAAATTTTAGATGAAAATATTCTTATTACATGATTTTTTTTTTGAAATCCTAGGCCAAACTTAGAACCCTAACAAAACCCCTTCAAAAAAACTACTTTAGACAGCTTTTAATGCTAACATGATACCAAAATACCATGGCATGGGTCATGGTTTCTATAAACCAACCACATTTAAAAGCCAACACACGAGAGTCATAACTCAAAATGAAATTATATCTTTTTAAGCGTCCAATCTAAGTTGGGTAGGGGCATGACTGCGACCAACCTCATGTTGAACATTGGGCATGGGCGCGTCTGCGCCCGATCCATTTTGGGCCTCAACGCGTCCGCACCCAACCCCATGTTAGGCCTAGACGCGTCTGCGCTTAACCCCAGTTGGGCAAGGGGACGTTCGCGCCCAACCCCACGTTGGGTAAAGGCACAACCGTCCCAGACCATTCTTGAGAGTAGTCGCAAGCTGGACCCGATTCCTTCCGGGCTCAGGGTGTGAGTTGAACCCAACATCCTTTAGGTTGAGTGTGTGACTGAAGGGTCACTCCACACTAAGCCTTTCATACTCTGAGTCCGGGTTAATAATTATGATGCCCATCATAATCCTATTAAATACAAACAAGCAGTTCATGCTTACATTAATTAGATGTGATGGTACGAACGATGAGATAATATTATCTTAATTGTATGATATTACTTTTCTACCCCTCATACGTTGCATGAGGCAGTTCAAAACAGGTAATATAAAAGAAAATAAGAATATACAGAAGAGAGAGAGACCAATTAAGAAAAAGACATAAACACACTATCAGCTTCCCCCCTTCACATCCAGATCTTTTTCCCGAAATCTTTTTTCTACCTTCATAAAAACTCGTTAATATCTTCAGTAATGTCATATTTTACACAAATATTTCTAGTACTGACTTGATTTTCAGAGGGTTTCCTATCAACCCCTAGAGAACTTTGTACAAGCATTTATTTCAGAAGAGTTTCATATCCTCCTGGAGAAGATTTGTTAAAGAAGATGCCAACGTGGTTTTGAAGACGGAGGTCAGTAAATGATATATAAGAATTTCTAGAAATAATTCATCCCATAATATTCATTCAGTGTAATTTTTACAACCTAATCAAATACCTTTTTTCTTCCTCACGCGATGGTTAACTTCTCATTTATCTTCAAAGCAGCGGAGAAGTGAAAAATCATTTTCAGCAAGCTAAATTAAGATTTTAATCTTATACTTCAAAACTAGTCTAACAACCTAATATTCGTGTTCACTTATTAAACAAATTTCAAGAGTAATTAAATATTATCCTCCATGCTTCAGTACTATAATCAATGGAAATCTCCAAAGCTTTTATTTTTTTTTACAAAAAAAATTATAAAACCTAAAGCTTAACAAAGAGCATGAGTTATGTATAACAATAACAACAATATAGATACTTCAGGGCTCGTAGGATTAGTCGAGGTGCGTGCAAGCTGGCCCGGACACCCACGTTAAACTAAAAAAAAAAAATAACAACAATATAGATAGTTAGAGCATCAAAAATAAAAAAGAATAGGAAAAGAAATGCTTCTACCTCGTCAAAATAAATGAAAATGCATGGTTATGCAAAGTAGACTTTAGATGGGCAAACTGCAGAGAGATGTCAAATGAATTAGAAAGTCCATTAAACTACTTAAAGACATTTCAAGCCCACAAATATAAAAGAATGACTTACCGTTGTTTGATGGGCCAAGATCTTGCCCTTTCACACATGGACGATCAAAATGGATTGTTCAAAGACCATCATTTTTTTTTCTTCTTTTTGACAGAAGCCGCAAGGCATTAAAAAAAAAAAAAAAAAACCCTACAGGAGAAGGTGTTTTCCGAGCAAAATTTGATTCGATCCGCAGCGTGGCAAGTGCTGAATAATATCGATAAAAACATTCATATCTCAAAATGTATTAAACTTGAAATCTCCAGACAAAAATTTCATAAATTAATAGATGGGACGCCCCTTTAAGGATTTGATCACACTACTATTTGATTTTTAACCAAATCCTCTAGTTTACCTTCTGGGTTAGAGCTTAAACAATCATTAGTGTCATCTAAAACCATATCAAATATGATCCGAGGATTGGATTTTACTCGCATTAGGGAAGAGAAGATTTGTGAGAAAAGATCACCATGCACATCTGAGAAGTTGCAAGAGCTTCCATCTCTTTGGGCAAGCACATATGGGAAGCTTTCATTATATTTCAAGGACTATATGTTCAAGATTCAAACATTAATGGTGCTAGTTTTCCACTTTTTCTTCATTTCTCCGGTCTTCATACTATTAAGGTGGCAGGTAAAAGAATTACAGTGAATACCTCTTTTAAATACTATGTTTTAGACCTAATCTTTGTCTTATAAAGACTTATAACATTAATTCTTAATCCATCTTTATACAAGAAAACAAGCATTTCAACACTAGAAAGATTTTAATTCATCTGTGAAGTAAATAGGAAAAGCTCCCAGCGGTATCAACATGGCTAATCAGCTCAAGATGTTTCCTAAGCCCATCAAGCATCCCTCGAATTTTGATCGTTTTAGCCCATAATCGCTAGATGCTATGTTATTTGAATTATCGGTCTTCGATCTGCTTCGATCACAAAACTATTTCTTCTGTAAAAAGCTTATTACCTCATTTTAACTGGACAATAATATACTTGTGTTCTTCCATTTATTTCTCAGAATCAACTGTAGTATATACAGCATCTAACTTTATAGTTGGATAATGTCGTTTGGCGGCAATGTGTTTTTGTTTATTGCTTGAGAAAAAATGATGGCATTGCTTGATTAGCTCCATGATTTGTATCCCATCACATGATTGAAGACGGGAGGGGAGAAAAAGGAAAAGGAAATGGAAAATGAACACGATAACAATATAGCCAAAAATGGAAAAACTAGCTCGATGTCATTCACTTTCTAACATGTTAGAACATCATTATCAGCTCTGATATGCTATATCTCTCTCTCTTCTGTACATGCGTAGGTTATTATTAGTTAGTGAGATGAGACCCTAATGTGTAGCCCATTTGGTGCCTCAACTCTTGGAAATTTCATTAATGAGTCTCCTCCAACCTCTTCCCATCTGCAGGTAAGCAACAGGGCAGCCAGATCAGCAAATTAAGACCAGTTTTGTTGCTCAAGGATAGATTTTTATTTGTGGGTTTCTGTATTTACCTGTATCTAGTTACAAAATAATGAAGGAAAGTTGAAATCTCAGCTATTCCTAGCTCCTTTCCTGGACACTGCCTGGTACCTCCTCCAAAAATGAAGAGATAGTTTTGAGACTCCAAACTTTTGTCCTGCATTTACCAAACACAGATTAGTTTCGTTCCTTCAAGGAAATTGTTGATTTTTTATTTTAGTTTCAGAAACAGGTCCAGGAAGGAAAAATAAACAGAAAAAAATATGATAATTTAATAATCACTCACCAGCCATCTCCATGGGTTAAAGGAGAATGGGTCAGGATATAAATATGGATCATAGTTTATCTCCCTTGTGTAAACGTAGATTCTCCATCCTTTTGGAATCACAAATCCTGAAAACAACAGAGAGTAAAGCTATTATTAGCCATAAATTATCCACATTAAGCATGATAAGCAAATAGCAATTTTAGAACCTAATGTTTCTTTCTTGATGAACATTAAAGCAAGCCCACCAGCATAAAGAAAAGAAAAAGAAAAAAACCCCATCAGCTAAAGATTGATTTAGTTTCACATATTTTACTATATAAAAGAATTCCTTTCAACAAAAAGCTCCCTTTCTTGTCAAAAATAATTTAAACATGATTTTGGGTCACCAAGAGAATGGCCTAGCTGGATTGGTAGGTATTCCATGTAAATCATAAGAGTTGCAAGGCCCACAAAGGGAGATGATCTTATTCTCATGATTATCTTTTATATTAACAAAGATCTAAAAGCACAGCTGCTGCTAGCTGCAAAACAGCTTCTTGAGCCCTTAAAAACAATAGAGTTTAATTTATTTTTCTGGGTTCTTCAGGGTATCCTAAACTATACTATTGCTCAAGACTAATACTTCAAGATTCTGTCTGGGTTGGACTCGAACTCGAGATGGAAACATTATTCTATATAAAAAAGTAAAAATAAAATAAATAACACTCACTATTTAGTTCCATTTCTTTAGTAGTCTTCCTCAAAACCCCATTTACTATTGTAGCCAATCTTGAGGTCTCAAAAATCACCTGCATGAGATGAAACAGAATAAATGATCAAATTAAGCTCAGCAACTTATCAGCAAAATAAAGGCAGCAGATAATCGAGAAGTAAATTTTTTCACTCACGGCACGAGTAAAACGCATCGATTTAAGGTCATTTAAATCGATTGGATCCTCAGGCCTTTTCTTTTCTCTAATTGCGAAATGCTCTTTCTACACAGAGATGAAGCATTCAGTCAAGAACACAGGAATGTTACAAAAATGTACAAACACTTGAAACCGTTAAGTGTTTCATCATTTTTTTTGTTGTCTAGACTTACTCTTAGCTCCTGAAGAACTCTTGGGTGATCATGCAGATACTTGACTGCCATCATTGAAGTGGTCGAAACCGTTTCGTAGCCAGAGTACAAAATTGTGATTATTTGATCAATTATCTCTTCATCTGTTAGTTTAAATTTGTTTTCTTCAGTTCTCATAAGTCGACCAAGCATGTCCTGGTGGTATAATTTCGATGCCCTCCTCCCGTCTATTAGCTGCCTTAACATGCGTACAATATTTTTTCTCGCCTGCATGACATTGTGAAAATAGATATAGTGAGAAAGACTTGACTAAAAACTAGACATAGAAATGTTCTATGTTCTTAGAAAATCAATTACCTGGACTCCTTGTCGATAATTTGTGCCAGGAAGGTCAATTGGCAATGACAAAGTGCCTAAAACCAGCCTGAAAAACTCAGGCATGAATGCTTGAGATATTGAGCACGAATCAGTGCCAGCAATTTGCTTAAGTGCAGAGAGAAGTGCCATCTGCATAAAATAATGGTGCAGAATGTACATTATTATTAATCCAGGGAAACTTAAGTTGAAGGGCTTCATTAAATTCTGATGTATGGCATGATGGTAGGTACCTCCTTAGTCATTTGTTGAATGTCAATAATTTTGGTATCCCAGTAGCTGAGGTGGGTTCTCATGAACTCATCAATTGTTGGCAAAAGTTGTTCTCTGATCATGGTGGGGCTAATGAGGGATAATAATGCCCCTCTCATGTACTTGTGAGTGGAGCCATGAACTGCTGCAATGTTGCGATTGCCTAAGATATCCAGCATGGACTGAGGGTAACCAGGAACAAGGCCCTTTCCCTCGTTCATTAGGATGTATCGATTGAGCTCTGGATCCATGGACACAATGGTAGGACACCCCAGAATGTGGGATTTGAAAATACTCCCATACCTGCAATTTTAAAGAGACAAAGGTTACCTGCTGATAAAAGCTATCCATTTATCAAGAATGTTACGTTTGAGTTAAATTTACAAGAAAACCCACACACAACTGTTCTAACTAACAGCCATAACTTCATTAAGAGATTGGCCTTAGCTGTATGGGTATCTTTTGTGGGTTAGCAGGGACCAATCCTCACCCAAAAGGAAAAAGAAGGTACAAGTCCTTTTTCTTTTGTTTTTGATTGAAATGGAAAGAGAAAAAAAGAAAGATGACTTTAGAAGCAATTGTCAGCTAACCATAAACAAGAAAATAAGCAGGGATACAAATAAATGAGGTGAAAAGCTTAAACCAAGAATTCACTTGAAAGTAATATATCAACAGTTGACACACCGAATGAACAAGAGCTAGGAACACAACTCCTTCCAATCTGCGAGCATGCATCAGATATAATACTGGCTAGAACACAAGCAGAGAAAAAACACACAATAACACCATCAACATAATGAATTAAGATTCATGCAAACAATCACCTTGCTCTCTGATTCTTCATGAAGTTTGGACCTTGCTTTAGAAACTCAGTGGTCTCTCCAAAGACTGGCCATCCCATAGTACCTGGAGGCAACCCTTTCTTCCTATATCTCACCTCGTTCAACCTCAACAAAGCAGAGGAGATACAGAACAAAAAGAGAACTGCCACAAGAACCATCAAGAGAACTGCCATTGATGCTTCCAAGGAAGAAAAACAGCTCCAAGCCCGCCTCGGAAAGAGCTGCTAGTGTTATCGAAATGCTCTAATTTGAGCTTGCCAGGAGGAATGTACACACATATATATAGGCCTTTAAAGTTTAAACTATATGCAAAATGCAAAGACCCTACTAGCAAAGGGACCCTACTCTCTATAACCACAGGTAATAAAAGCACTTCACAGGAAATTAAAAGAAGAACAATATTTTAACTGAAAACTTTTAACTGAGCCAACTACTTGACTCAAAAAAGACTTGGAACGCAATTCTTTCAAGAATCAAGGCATGAATGTCTGTATTATCAGAAGTTCCATTTAAAAATACAACAATTTGTGGATGGGGAGAATTCTTTATGATGGGTTGTTGGTGTTTTCGAGAAATGATTGGGGCACACTATATATTGGTTTATATGGTAGAAGTATAAAAACTAGCCTTGCTAGAGAGGAAAGGACGTAACTACTGAGTTAAAAGGGGCGATATATATAGAGCCACATGCACCCATTGGACCCAAAAGAAAAGCCATTGCCCTTCACATGTCTGTCAACAAGATCTGCATAAAATGGAATTACAAAAACCACTAGAGGACAGGCTCTTGGAAACTGCATAAAAAGAAAAGCCATTGGTTTTGTGAATAAGTGGGGAGAGAGAAAGTTTGTTTTCTGTAGTTTTTGTGGTTCCATTCTAACTGCAAGTTTCAAACTTAGACTGCGCCTTCAAGCAGGCTGAAGCTGTGAACAGTAATTCCATGAATACCATCAAACTGTGCAGTTGACTTTACTTGGACAGCGTTATCTACCAGACTTCTAATAAATTTGTAATGCTCAAGGTGCCCATTTATTCTTTATCCGAGTATAATTAAAAAAAAAATAATTCTTTTATAAACACATTAGTTTGAACATGGTTGTTTAAGATCTAGCCGGGTAAAACATTAGGGCTCTACAGGAGAAATAGAAGATCAGGGTGCATTCTTTCGAAAATATTTTTGAAAAAATTTAAAATTTTTTATTTATTTAAAATTAATTTTTTTTTAATTTTCAGATCATTTTGATGTGTTGATATTAAAAATAACTTTTTAAAAATAAAAAATATTATTTTGATGTATTTAAAAAAAAAATACTTTGAAAAACAACGGCGATCACAATACCAAATACCTCCTAACTAGATGACTAGAGTACTAAGCTGCCCGTTAAAGCTTAATTTATAGAATATAAATAAAATATTCAAGTGATGTGGTGTTATTTGACATTCTCATTCAACTCAGTTTAGTAGATTAAACTTGAAAAATTTTCAACTTCATTTCTTACCTAATTTAAATTTTAAATTAAATCGTGTGAAAATTATATTAATGTGACTTAGTCAATTTTATATGTAAAGGTGGAAAAAAAATCAAAAGAAAAAAACAAATGACCAAAAAGATTAAAAAAAAAATTTAGGTGCAAGGGTCCAAATGCAGTCGGGACTATTGGTAAAATCATGATTTGATTTTACAAAAAAAAATCTCAATATGATATTTTTTAAAAAACATTAAGATGGGATATACTAGAATGACTCAGGTCAACCGTGTATAACTCGTCAAAACTATGACTTGAGTTATGGACTTTACTGAATTTAATAATATTTTTTTATTTAAATAAATATTAATAAAATATAAAAATTAATTTAAAATCAATTAAATATCAAATAAAAAAATAAAAAAAAAAACTAGGTTAGGCACGCGGGTCTGAATGACTCGGCGTGCCTAAGTCATAAAAAAGCCTAAACACTTGGGATTGAGGTAGGCCCCGTGCTTAGGCCATACATTTTTTTTTTCCTTTTGAAGGGGTGGATGACTTTTATTTTTTATTTTTTATTTTAAAAAAGTAATAAACAATGTATTGCATGCTGAGTTATAGACCCAGATTCCAGCCACCACTATAGTGGCTAAAAAAACAGGTGTAAGGGTTTTTTGGGTAGAAAATTTATTTTTCAAGTCATTTTCACATTAAAACACCTCTAAAACATCCAAAAAAACCTCTTCAAACCACATAATAATCCTAAAACACTTAAAAAATAAAAATCATCAAAATGAAAAATCTCTAAACTAAGCTGATTTCCTTTTTAAGGATTGTTAGAGAAAAATTCACCACCATCGAACTTTCATCATCGAAAAAAACTCATTAACACTAGAAACAATGGGTTTTTTCTTTGAAAAACGATCTAACTAATAACTTTCTATCTCCTTTTCGTTTTCAGACAACTTTCTTTCTCCTCTCTCCTCTCTCAAAACGAAGGACCGAGAATTAAATTAAATAAACTTTTGGATGAAATAAATTTTTTTGATGATGTGGTCATATTTTTTCTTAGTGTTTTACATTTCAGTTATTTATCTTTTAATTTAGTGTATATATCATAATTTCAAGCCTAATTCTATCTAATTAGGCATGAGAAAAACTCAATTGAAAGAAAAAAAAGTTCAAAAAAAAAAATTGCTTAACTATTTATATAAAGAGTGAAAGTGTGATTTTTTTTAATAAAGTTTTATTAAACACTAATACTTTTAGAAATCATAATAAAAAAATAAAAATACAAGTATAATAAGGCTAAACAAAGCTTTACCTTTCTCCAAAAGGGAAAAGAAAAAAAATCCAACTTTTTTCCTAATTAATTTGAAAATAGCTACAATGATTGATCAATGGTTGGACCTTCGCGGCACAATGGGATAAAATGCATGGTTTTATGCTAATCACATGAAGTGGACATAACATATAATTGGAGCCTTTGGAGTTTTCCTGCCTTTAATTGGCAAATATTTCTCTTCATTCCATGCTTTTTTCGCTACCTTTTAAGCTTCTCAAATTCGACAAAGATTGTCGTGAGCATTGAGCAAGCCACCATTGATTGCCAAGATTTTGCTTTGTAGCGAAATTAGTGGGATTTGCAAGATTGACCATTGATTAATCACTTTTTATTGTTTTCTTACATAGAAAATAAAACAGTCTTGTCAATCCTTAGAAAACATTTGTTAACAATCATTCACAGTTCCGAATCAATATTAATTTCCTTGTTTTGTCTTAAGTTAACATAATTGATGCTCATATTATCAGAGTATGTTATGTATGGGTAGTCTCTTCTCATGATCATCGAACCGCACAATTCCATTGTTTTTTTTATCACAATGTTTGGTTTAACTAATTGTAATTTGCATGAACATGAATATGAAAGGAAAAATAACTTTGATTCTATAAGTTTTGTAAACTTGGCAAAGTATAAAACAATCTAAATATAGATTACTTGTAGTTGATTGAAATTCTAAACATACTTGGTGTGTGCAAAACATCTCTCATTAAACTCTTTTTATATTGATTTTTATATAACCGAATTTGATTAATAATTAATTTTGATAATTACTAGAATTAATTATTGTTGCTTTCCCTGCTATAAAAAAAAAATAAAACCTGATAATTTATCTCAATAAAAATCAAAAGTTTTTCCTTTGAAAATAAACTATTTAGATAGATTTATTGTTCAAATAATTTATTCATGCACCTTATAGTAAGTCCAAACCCTAGCATAGGTCCAGACCTGAGTCTATACCTTACCGAGTGAGCGAGCATGTATGGATTAAGCCAAAAGCTCATTTAGCCTAAAGCCTCTCTAAAATTTTGATGCTCTATAGGTCCAACTTTAACTCTTTTATAGAAAACCTAAGCATATGCTTCGGCCCGAGCCCATGCCAAGTTAAGCAAAGCGAGTGTGTGTGTGGCTCAAGCCCAAAACCCACTTGACTTAGGACCTATCCCCTCTAAAAGCCTTTGTACTCTACGGATATAATTTTAACTATTTAACTTTTTGCTATGTAAGCTAAAACAAAATAATGTTTTCTTTTAATATGAGATTAAAGGGTTTGGGTATGTAAAACATATTAACTAAATGTTATTTGAGATCGATTTCTCATTCACCCATAATTTATTTTAAACATATGAACACTCCTTGTTAAAGTACTTTTGTTAGAAAATAATTTTCAATAAAATCTTAATCTAGACAGTAAGTGAATCCCTTATTTAATTTAGTTTCAAATGTGTTCATTAACCATGTTTAAAAATGAATTCCAAGATCTATAACCCGTTGCAAGCATCGGTGTGGCCTTAAGATGATCTTAAGTGATTCAGAAGTGGTTATAGGGTTTAACCATAAGAGCCTTGAAGTTGTTTTATTAACAAATTTATCAGCGTAGTCCCAGGTTGAACCCTCAATACTTTGAATCCATTATTAGGATGTATACCCATGGCACTTGAGTCAGATCTAAATCGACATTTAGCACCTTGAACTTGATCCCATTCTAGAAACTCGAGTCCTCCAAACCTAGTGATAAACCGAACATCGATGCTCAAATCTCGATATTAGACCACTCCTCACGTCTCAAAACCTAGTCCTTGTCAAATCCCAAGTTTCTTAAACTCATTATTGACTTTAACCTTGGGTGCCCTAGATTATGGCTGAGATTGGATTTAAAGTGCACCGAGCCTAATCTTGGACGACATTCTAACACCGATGATCATATTCTAGGTTAAAATCCTAGAGCTCGAATCCTAGTACCAAGAAAACCCTCATTGACCCAAATCTTGTTGTAAGTTAGAACCTTATACCCAAAATCTTGGTTCTTAGGTAGAAAACTTGGTTCCTCAATCTTAGTCGTGGTTCAATTCCTTTAACCTAGTTTGAGAAGATTAGGACACTCTCACACACCTCGAGTTATTTACTCAACTAAAAGGACTAGGATAAACCCCAATTGGTTCAATTCATTTTTATTGCTATTGAATCCTTTTAACTTTTCTATTTCAATTTTATTTTTTAATATTACATTGATTGTGAATTGATCTTCATAATTTCTTTTGTTTTATTTTCTCCGAGGTTATTACAATCTTAAACAAACATTCTAATATTTGGTTAGTTCTTAATTTTGTGAGCATCTATTTTTGTTATCATATCATTAAGTAAATAATAGTTAAAAAAAAAAACTCTTTAACTTAGCGGAGTCCATGATCTGAATTGCGGGTTTGGCAGGTTAAGCCATAAAATCCAAGTCGATTCAATATATCTCTGTCTTAATACTAAAAAAGACATCATCTTGAAAACTTTTTTAAAGTCTTACCATGCTTTTTGTCATTCATTCGGGTTGCTTTTGGAGCCTCCAAGTTAACTAAGTCACATCGGGAAAACTTTTAGCAGGTTAATCTTAAACTCATGCAAGGTAAGAAGTTGGATCGAGAGTTTTCAAGGTTGATCAGCTGGGTCGAACCCTTTTTTTTTAAAAAAAAAATCCATCTTTTTTTTCCCTTTTAATTGAATTATTTTTGGCGTTTCTTTTCAATTTGATTCTTCAAATTATGGTTGATTTTAAATTGATTTTCATATAAATTATTACAGATTGAAAACTCCTAAAAACTGTTTGTTTTAAAAATCCTTGAAAATAATAATTAAATAGCATTAATAAAGAGAGTGGACATAGGGACCATATTTAATTAGGAATCCATACTGATATGTTAGTTAAAAATAACGATATGATTAACAAAAATAAAAAAAAACAAAAAAAAACATTGCATTAATGAAGAGAGCGGACAAACGGACCTTGCATATTTAATTAGTTATGAGCCCTTAATAAATAGATTTGGTAAAAAAAATTCGAGTATTTTATAATTTTGATCAATTCAACTCAATTAAAAAGTTTTACTACGAAAAAATAAATATTTTGAGAAAGTTCAGAACTAAAAATGTTACTATTTTCAAAATAGCAAAATAGTAAAAACTCTCAAAAAAAATTTAGAATAAAAAAATAATATTATATTTAAAAAAAAAACATTTTGCTTAATTTTATGGGGAAAAAAAACCTAAATATGTTCAATAAGAAAATTAATAATTTCTCAGCCAGAATTCTTTTGAAAATTTTAAATAAAATTAAAAAAAAATAAAAATGTTAATAAATAACAAATTTTAAAGTAAATTTAAAAATATTTATTAAAAAAAACAAAAAAACAAAAAACTATTTCTTGAAAATTTCAAGAAATTTTAATGCTTGAGAATTTTTGAATTTTTTTATAACTTAAACATTGATTTTCTTTTAATGGTTTTTCAAAAACATAGATTTTTTTTTCAAATCTTAGTTTTATTTCTTATATGTTTTTCAATATTTTAATGCGAAAGTTTATTGGAATCTTTTTTATTTAATATTTGTTTTGAAAATTAATTCTCAATAATTCCCAAAACTTTTTTGAGAAATATTAATGCTTTTATTCCTCAAACTCTTATGAAGTTTTAATTGGTATTCATATTTAAGTTTATCTCAATCTATTCTCATTAAGCTAAATTGATGAAATTTTGGGAAGTAAGATAAAACTTGATCAAATATTTCTCCTAGGATAAGAAAACAAAACAAACTATTCAAACTTTAATTTTTTAATAAAAAATAATACAAATCAGCACTTGGTCTTTTATGTAAAAGAAGAAGTAGTAAAATGGTCATATTCATCACTAAAAAAGGAAAAAGAAAAAAGAAAACAACTCGCAAAGAAAATCGTAATTATTATTTTTTGTTTACTAATTAAGTTATTTTCAAAGTAAAATAATAAAAAATAATTTTATTTCTAAATACATATAATTAACACTCTATATAGTTTTTAAATTTTATTTTATTCACTAGCTTACTTGATTTGGTGAAATAGTCTTAATTCCACTTGATACAATACCTTTCAAAATACATCACCTACTAATCTAATAAAAAATACACGACGCGCTTGTTTTTTTTAAAAAATAATTAGATGTGAATGACAGGTTATTAGCCCCTTAAAAAATAATAAAAATAAATAAATCAGCATAGTAGACGAGGCCGATATTTTTTTTAAGCCTAGGCGCACTAGGCCACTTATGTTAAGCATGTGTGACTTGGCCTATTTTTTTGGGTCCATTGATTTTCTTGTCTTCTTTTTCTTTTTCTATTCTCATCCTTCAATGTTTGGGTTTTTATTAATTTTTTTATTGGTTGTTTTTTTCTAGTTTTTACAAATTTTTATGATATTTTTTTCATAAGATATTGTTAATTTTTACTTAGTTTATGAATATGTTTTCAATGTTTTTCTAATCTTAGGAAGAATTTGTTTGTGTAGCCCGACTTATTTTTTTTTCCTCTCTCTTTATTTTATTAAGTCACTTTCCTATGCATTCTTTAATTATTGTTTTATTTAAGAAAACATTGGTTCTAAAAAATAATATTATTAAATACAAGCGAGTCTGTAACTTGTGTTTCGAGGTCACATATCTATATCCACATCTATCTTTCAACTTGTTAATTTATTCTTTGATATCATTTGGTTTTTACTTCCTTTTATAAAAATTGATAGCATTTTATATGAATGTGTGCAATCTTGTTTCATATTTTTTTCCTTTGATTTTTTTAATTGATTTCGTGCATGTCTATATCTATCATCATTTCAATAGATAATTTGTTTTCTAATAAATCAAGTCATTAAACATAACTAGGTAAATGACTGATGTTTCGAGGTTGAATATCTGGATCTACATCTATTTCCTGATTTTCTAGTTTAGTCTTCAATTATCATTAACAATTTTTTTTTTACATTTATTGACACAGATGGTTTTTGATTTATTTAATTATAAGCCTTTTGCTTTACACTTACAATTTTTTATCTGAAAAAGGTGTTGAAAAAGACTGCATATTTTTTTTCCTGAAAAAAATCTATCCAACCTATGTCGAAACACGGGTCACGTAGCTAGTGTGTAAACTAAAAGAAATGGGAAAGTAATAGTGTAATTTACTGTGCACCCAGACTTAGGTGTACTGTAAACTACGTTGTTCATACAAACTGTGCAAAAAAATTTCTTTATAGCTATCATAAATTTATTATTTGCAATTTTAACCTTCCAAGCTACATTATCATTGTTTTATATGTTTTTTTTTTTAAATTTGCATACTCTTGCATGTATGAAGTTTCTAGGGATATTCTAAAATGAGATAAAAATTGATTTTGCAAAATAGGTTTTTAAGTTATAGTTAGGACCAGATTTAATAATAATAATAAAAACTCAATTTAGATTTTGGCTAGAAAAACTTAAATTTGCTTCCAGAATTTTTATCTATTATTTGGTCCATGTTATTTTAGCGATGCACATTTTGATCTTGAACTCTATTTTTTTTCCTGTTTTAGTCCTTAGATATTGAGAAGAGAAAAAGTTGTTGGAACAACATTTAAGGGAGAGAAAGTGCTCAAATGGCTACATTTGACCACTGAAAAAGCTAATCTTGGTGTCAATAGGGTCATCATTTTGAAGAGAGTTATATCAAGGTGGTATTGTCTTTTATCTATGCTAGAAAAAAAAAGATAAAGGTATGTAAAGTTTTGTTAGCTTGTTTGATTTTCATCTTTTAAAATGGTTAAAGGGCTTTTAGGGTTAGAAATAGATTTGTTGAAGTTCTTAGGGTATTTTAAGGTATTTTCATGTGAAAATAAATAGAAAAAAGAGTTTTTGAGGTCTAAAAATAGGACCTCGAATTTTCAATCATAGAAGATGATTGAGAAGTTGTCTTATGGACAATAAGTCCTCTGCAACAATAAATGACATGTCACCTATTTATAAATTTTGTTTAGAGAGGGTATAGTTAATATGTAAATAGAAGAAATTAATGGGAAACAAAAACTTACTAGGAAAGTAGGCCTTAATTTTTTTTTTATAGTTGGCTAGGGCTAGAAGTGTTTTACCTCATTTTTTTGTTTTGATTATTTTTTACTTTTAAATATTAATTAATATCATCTCTCTTATTTTTCTAAACTATTTAGTTTAATTTCTAAATAGTAATTAATCTTTTTAGTTTTTTTCTTTAATTTTATATTGCTTCAAAGTGATTATTTTAATTTGTTTGTAATTGTTTTCTTTTTTCTTTTATATAAATTAATTGTATTTGCAAGATGCATTTATGAACACAAAAATTGTATGTTATTATTAACAAGAATTAACCTCTAAGATAAAATAAAAATAAAAATATACAAAATAAAAAGAATAGTCGGTGTAAAATATTTGCATGTTCATCTGTTTTTTGTTTTTACTTAGAAGATTAATTTTCTATTTTCATAATTAATTAATGTTAATAATTCTTTTTTTATCAATTCATTTTTCTTATTTTATTTTATTAACTATAAACAATATCTTCTTTGTTTTTTATTAAAAAAAATTATTAAATCTGAAAACACATTTATAATTTAAGCTTTTTTATTTTACATTTAAAATTAACTTGGAATTCTATTTGTAATGTAGCGTAGGTTATATGACTAATGTGTTGTGTGTGTATATATGATGATGTTCCAAAATCTAAAATGCTCAGAAATAAGGTTATTTAGTGTTTGAATAATGATTAATCACGCGTTCAGGTTAATATTCCCTTCTCCAGAGCTTAGAAAATGCATGATTGGTGGTAAAAGTCCTAACACCTGCAAAACAATATCTTTTGGTGGGTTTAAAAACCTTTCGATGATAAAATACGTAACTTTAAATAAGAGATTGTAATAAATAAAAGAAATGGCTTTAAATTCTAAGGATAAAAGTTTTTGTTCTTGTTTTAATATGAAAAATACTCTGAGAATTAAAGTATGAATGCTTGAAAAAAATAAAATGTGAACCCTTTATTTTGGTGGTTCATAGAGTATTTATAATCCATGAACGTTGTTGTTTTGATGAGTGGAGAGGCTGGAGAATCATTTTCTCTTGATGACATTAATAAGGGATAAAAATCTCTTATATTTTATCAATGGAAGACAAATATCCTTTACACATGAGTAATGAGATTAAATTTAGTAGTTTTTGGAAGACCTATTATACACCTATAGATGTAGGAGACGATTATTCCTTACATGAATTGTTTATGTTAAAAGTCTTGAGAATAAATAAACAAAGTCTTATAACCTAACATGAGTCTGTAATGACCTCCAGATCACGTAGGCTTGGCCCGTAGCCAAGCTTAGGAGAAATAGGTCTGATAACTCGTCAGACCATGCTCGTTTGGATTCAGCAAGTGACTAAAACCTATGGTGTTAGACTGACAACTTGCTAGACTCATGTTTATTTGAGCTCAGTACGTAGCCGAACTTAAATATGTTGAGTTTGACAGCTCACCAGACCCATATTTACTTGGGCTCAACACGTGGTTGAATCAAGGATGTTGGGTCTGATAGATCATTAAATTCATATTTATTTAAACTAAACATATAGCTGACCTCAAGTATATTGAGCTGGCAGCTCGTCAGACTTACCTGTCAATGAATTACCACATTATTTTTCACAAAACATAAAAAATACTCTCTCTCTCTCTCTCTCTCACACACACACACACACACACACACACACACACACACACACACACACTCTGAAGGTTTGGAGGCAAGTTAAATAAATGGTCCAAGATACATTAATAGGAAAGACGGGGGAAGTTGTTCATTGATTGCTCCTGTACGCGGAAAGAAAGAGTTGTGAAAAGCTTTAATGGGAACTATGAATCATCTTCTTCTTTTATGGGAACCATTAATCATCTATCAAAAAAATATCAAAGCTTAGGTAAAAAAGTACATTGGTTTGTGTGGTAAGATGGTCCTTTGGTATTTAATGTTGCTACTAATAGTAGGGTGGATAGACAGATGGTCCTCCTGCCAGTTAGATTAGAAGAATCAATTAATGAGGTGCTCTTAACAACCACCCCCCCTAATGGTCTTCTTCTCTTCATTTAATTTATACTGGATCTGGGCACGCTATTCACCGCGGGCTGTAATATTCTCTTCTTCTTTTTTCTTTTCTTTTTGTAAAATTGATGTTTAGTGCCGCAAAAATGTTAAAAAAAAAAACAAAGATTTATGATTTGGGGTATAGCCTTGATTAAGTTAAATATATTGATTTTATTTTAATTAAATAATAAAAAAAATAAACAATAATAGTAAAGGAACTAAATTTTTTTTAAAATAAAAACAATCATGATAACTTGAGAAAAAAACATTTGGAATGATAAAATTAAATAAAACAAATTAGCCTTAGATAACTTCATAAAGATATAATCTAGGTAATAAAAAACAAGTTAACCAGGATTAACACGCTAAACTCGTGGTTCAAGTCATGAGATTGAGATAACTTGTTAAAAAAAATTAAAAAAAACCACAAAGCCAGATTATTTTTTTAAAAGAACAAATGTCGAACGATAAAGTCGGAAATAAAAATAAAAAAGAAAAACTCACGTTAACTTTTCAAATCAGTAACTTAGATCATTAAAATGAAAGCATCATATATAGAAAAATAGTAAAATTTAATCCCTAACAAATCAAATATTGAATGATGAAATTGAAAAAAATATTAATTATAAAAAAGAAATTTCCAAATCAAAAAATAAAATTAAAAGAGTAACGATCGAATCTTTCTTTTTATATATATATATAGTTTTTCTGTTGTAATCCCAAACCTTTTCAATAAAAATAAAATAAAGGAACAATATTTGTCAAATCCATTATTGTAGAAATAGTCAAAGATAAGCTATCAGTGTCCTTTATTACCAAGACCACTTTTCGAAGAAATTTAAACACGTTAACTTTTCCTGTATGAACTGTTGTGCTACAATTCAAGCCGCTCAATAGTGTCGAGTGGAAACAACATAGTAAAATGAAATTTGATATATTTATTTCACTCTTGCTAAACTAATTAAATTTGGTATATTTATTTCACACTTGCTAAACTAATGAATATCTAGGGTTCTTTTACAGAAGAATATTTGATTTTCTTGATAAATTATTTACCACTTAAATACGGATTAGAAAGCATTATGTTGTTAATAA
>Ga0307510_10002848_pt1 | contig 19866 bp, 8 predicted proteins | sample 12_EM_MG_FD_207224 | JGI IMG/M metagenome (GOLD analysis project Ga0307510, IMG submission 207224) | Populus trichocarpa ectomycorrhiza microbial communities from riparian zone in the Pacific Northwest, United States - 12_EM | ecosystem: Host-associated > Plants > Roots > Unclassified | place...
TATATATGTTTCTCTCAAAACATAAAAAACCTAAACTGGAAAAATATATATTAGATCTTTATATTATTTCCTTCTTGAACTAGGATTTTTTTATAATTTTTTTATTTTTCTTGATTCTCATATTTATTTTTTTCTTCCAACACTTTGGTCTCTTTTTCTTTTTACCTTTTGTTTTGCTTTCTAATTATTATTATTATTATTATTATTATTATTATTATTATTATTATTATCACACAATAAAATAAATAAACAAAAGTGCCAAAAATTATGAAATGTTTGGGTTTGATTTAATTTTAATTCTTATTTTGTTTTTAATTTTTAGCATAATATCAATGGATTTAGAGTGTTTTCATGAATTATATTTCTACTTATTTAACTGTGTGAGAATCGTGATGAAATGGGTTACGAATGGGGTCACGAAGAAATAGTGTTTATATGGTTGTGCTCTTGCATTGATTTATTTTGTGCTCTAACTTCGTTGAAGTACCAATCATGTTTGCTCCTCAACCTGCACAAAACCCGAAACCTATTCCTTCTGAAGCATTGCAAAAATACCCAGCACGTTGAAGCAATCTTCTTCTTCTGCTGTTCCTTTTCAAATACTATGCTGCTGTGTAGAGAAGCTGCAAGCCAAGAACAAAGGGCAACACGATGGATGGAATTATTGGAAATGATCTTGAACAATGTAATGCAAGGCAGGAGAAATGCGAGGAGCAGGAGTTGCTCACCATTAATGGCTAATGCAGCACCTCCTCCCTTTCAGGCCGCAATATCCGATTCATGCATTCAAATTCATAAAGAGATTCACCTAGCATTGGCTCGTTGTGGTTTGTACCTTATGCTGACCACAAAACGAAATTACACACTCAGTATCAGTTTTGAAGCTTTAAGCTCTCATTAATTTGAAACACATACAGGTATCATGCGGGCAGGCGCATGGAATTTTCAGATTATACACACCAAAGAGAATCTCGAGTGAATACAAAGGCTAGTTATCCTAACTCCACAATCCAAAGGAACCGGGCTCTTGACGAGGGCTAAACAATTTCTTTACATAGATTCAATGGCATTTGACAGGAGTTCTCCTTTTGAGTTGAGGATTAGGGATCGCCAAACCATTTACGGTTTCAGTTTGTTGAAAGCAGCAGTAATTCTCTCCTCTGTAATCAATCTATGGCTTTCATAAAAATATAACATCTCCATTGAAATATTTTTCACCTGCCAAATCAGACACAAAGGCACATTATTTACAGCAATATAGCTCCAACATAAATTCGGTGGACTTTGCAGCAGTTTGTTAACCTCCCCTTGCGAGTTTCATGATAATTTGAGCTTAGAACTCACCACATTCAAATCTACACGGAGCTCTTCAAACCATGCTGTCGAATCTTTTTCTCTATACACGCTAGCAATGTATATGCAGGCTAAAGCAATAATATGTGGGGGATGTACAAGAATCAAATCCATCTTGTACGTGTCGTTGACAAGTCCCCTGTATAAGTCCCAGCATTGTTATTCATTTTGAATCAAAGATCAAGAAATCACGATGCAGACAATAATTTTTTATGATGCGAGTGCAAGCGCTGGCGTATTGGAAGGATACGTCCACAAGCACGAAAGGTATAGAGGAAAAAAAGGCTTTAAAAAATTAACATAACAGAGTTACTCGCCGATTTAAGGCAGCAGCTTCGAGATAGAGAAGAAAAAAGAGACTGTGCAGAGTTTTAATGAAAAAAGGGAAAGAACGTTTCCAGAACTTCTTCACAACTTAAGAGCAGTTATCCTAAGTCTTTCTTTCTGTTAAAAATCCCCGGGGGTGCTTGTTTTTGCCATTCAGGCCCAGTGTTAGAACAAAAATCCCTGTGTTCATCAAGAAAACTGTACTATGGGATGGCTTTCTTCAACACCAGGGCTTCTCACATTTAACTTATCAGCCATTTCCAAAGGACAGCAATTGCAACTATCAGTTACAATTAGAATCTGTGGCCACAGTGAGGAAGCAGCCTCTATGAACCAATTTTAAATACCAGGACACATGTATAGTGAACATAATGATGGCCCACATAATTAGAACATATATAAATAGTGACAAACTAGTTCTACACACTTTTTATACACAAAATGTCGATCATCTTTAGGCAACGCTCCCAAATTGTAGTTTGCATGCCGAAGCTTAAAACATGATAACATGATTGTAGTTTGCATGCCGAAGCTTATTAATACCTGCCCCATATTTCAAGGACTCAAATGAAAAGAGTGTGTCTTTCCCAAGCTAGGAGATGTGTTTTTACTTGGAGGGTGTTAAAGATTGTGATGCTGTATGCTTTTCAAAATAACTTTTCGTTTGAAAATGTATCAAAATGAGTTTTTTTAGATTTTTTTTCATTTTTGAAATCAACACATCAAAACCATCAGAAAGCACTAAAAACATCAATTTAATGATTTTTCAAAGCCAAAAGCACTTTTAAAAAAACACTTAAAAGCAGAATTAGAAACATATCAAACACCCCCTCAGTCTTAGAGATTGGAGTCTTACCATGTCAATTGAGTCATGTTTATATCATTTATGCCAGCATCCTGCAAAAATCTGCCAAGATTTGAAGAAACATAAGAGAGAAAATGTTCTTGTGCTCAAATTGCAACATAGAAATTGAGTCATGTTTATATCATTTATGCCAGCATCCTGCAAAAATCTGCCAAGATTTGAAGAAACATAAGAGAGAAAATGTTCTTGTGCTCAAATTGCAACATAAATATCACAAGATAACAGTTTGCAACCAGTAAAACAGAATTGTTGATATTTAGTGTATTAATGAATGTAAAGCCGTGCAATTAGGTTTCCTAGTTAGTAACATAAGAGATGACTGATCACATCCAATTCAGCATCCAATCATATTAGAATTGTTGAAACTTAGCAGTACTGTGATTAATCTTAACTTATGCAATTATGTTTCTGTAGTTTGTACATCTTAGATGATTAGTCACGTCCAATTCAGCAATCAATCATTTTTAGGTATGCTTCCAGTTCTAGTAGTCTACTTAACATAAACATGCCTCCATCTCAGAGTTTTGGGACAGATTGAAGTAATTTAACATTTCTTTTAAATTTGTTTATACAAGAAACAGATAGAAAATGGAAACCAATGAATAGTAATCTAGTATGATCTAATTATATAAGATATAACTAATAAATAGTAATCTAAAGTCACATAATTAACTGAGAGATTCATAAGATGTTAATAATAAAACAAATGAGAGAATACACAGAAGAAAAAAAGGAAAGCTTTGAGTTGGAGCTTGATAGCACAATAGACATCAATCAAGATGGCATTTGCACAACAAGAATCATAAATCATGTTTCAATCCTGAACTTGATGATAATGTTCAGTCTTTCAGAATTGCACATGTAGTAGGAAAAACCTTACCAAAGCAGCCTGTTAGTTCAATTTAAAATGGTTATAATGTACAACAAACATGGCAAAGAAGATAAAATACTTACTGAGGCAATGAACGATAAGGATGAAATACAACTAGATAAAAGTTAAGAGCTTCCAAAATCTTCATTTCCATCTCAAGTATCTCTTTGATCTCATATCTATACTTGTCATCAGAATCTGTGAGGCAACAGGGTCAAATTATAATAGTTTTAGCACTAAATATAACTACAATTTAAGAACTCAATGAATCAACCAATCAAGTTGCTAACAAGTGATTACATAATTTTTTTATGTAAAATGAAAGAACTCTGGCTTGAATTGTGCTCTCTTCTGCTTTTGATGCCAAATACAAGCAAGTTGGGGCTGCAAGACGTGGATCGTATTCTGACATGCTCTTTCTGGAAGCACAAAGAGAAATTAAGACTAGTGAGCTATATAATTTGGTCTAAAATCTACTGGCTGTTTCCTAGGCAATGCATCAGCTTTACTATTACACCTACAAATAAGAGGGCTGCTGATTTAAAGGGACCTAATGAAGAAAAAAGAGTAAAGTATATGATTAGAGAACTGAAGAAGTGGGTGAGAAAAACAGCAGGAAGAAGGCCTACGAGGCATTGCAGCCCAGGAGATTGTACCAGTGACAGAAGCTTCCAGCTAAATATGTAGGATGGCCGAATATACATTTTGAGATAAAAAAAAAAACCCTGAAACATTGAATAATAATTTTATGATTATCAATTTGTATGCATCGCATACCAAGTGCTCATGAATGCATATGATTGAAAATTGAAGAGTATTTTAGATGATTAGAAATGACAATTCGGCATTCAGATCTCAAAAGGGAGGTTAAAGTAAAGATTCTGGATGGTGACCATACTCTTTTTCTTACCATCAGAAATTATTTCATACCTGGTATAGACACGCCTCATATATGCAACTGCAGTAGCGACAACCCTGAAACATCGAATAATAATTTTAAAAAACATTCAATCGGTGAAACCTTATAAAAGGAAACCAGAGAAATCGAAAAGATCCCATGAGCACTTGGTTATAAAAAAATCAATTGGTTTCCCCCATCAATTCAGCGAGGGTGACAAAATGGAAATGCTAAATCATTTATTGTTTTCTTTATACAATCTCAAGTTATAAAAAAATCAATTGGTATATGACAAATGAAACTCATCACGGAAGAACATGGGATACTAGACAAGATAAGAAGAACATGTGAACTTTAGAAGAAAAAGGTCGAACCTTTGCCTCACTTTAACTTGTTGAGCCAAAATGCCTATATCTGAGGGTGGGAAATACAGAAAAAATAAATAAATGATATGTATATGCGAATTTCAAGAAAAGTAGTTGTAAGGATTGGATTGTTAAGGACAAACAGAAAACGCAAATTTCATGGGAGAAAAAACTTGACAGCAACAAATTAATTTCAAGAGTCCAAGTTTATCAGACACAAGAAATTCAAATGCAAAACTGCTTTCTGATAATAGATACAAGCATCACCACCACATATACAAACAATAAGAACCCACATGGCAGAATTTCATTTGCAATCTGATAACCACGCAGATTTCCGAGGTGAAAGCTAACAAAATAAGAAACTCAATAGCATCCCCCCACCAAATAAACAAATAAATAAAATAAAAGCGTACAAATTGCCATCTGCGTCTTGATGATCTTGAAATCTTCAAGAGTTATGCCCTTTTCTTTGTCTAGTGGGTGCACCACATCTACTTCTTCTTGGTCAAAAAGCTGCTTGCTGCACATAATCCAAGAACACATTATATAAACAAACACAAGAGAAATGCCTCAAAAGATACATAAAAAAAGATTGGCCCGTTAATGGCTTACTAGTGAGAGGAGGTCCAGAAATTGGCAGCCATTTTTAAGTGTGAGTCTGGTGGTGTTGTGTTTAGTCTATGGTTGATGTCTTGATGACTTATTTGCTTTCCATCGGAGAAGAAACCTCTGTTTAGTCCCAAATCATATATATTCATTCTCAATTACATCCCAAATCTAAATTCTACCAATTAAGTCCCAAATATTTCCTGTATTTCTCAATTCAGTCATTTTCTCAAAAACAAAAATAATTGTAATTCAAGTCTAATTTACGTATTTTATACACTCAAATAGCGCTAATTTCAAAAAAAAAAAATAGTTCATGAGAATTAATATTTTCAGTCTAATGGGCATATTTATACACTAAAATTAATGAACATTAACTAAAATAGTTTTTTTTGAAACATTGTGGACTTAATTGAGAACTTTATAGGTTTATGGACTCAACTATATATATTTATATATTAAAATTAAATTAAAAAAAAAATTAAAAATTAAAAAAATTATGAATTCATTCTTTACCAACTCTTAAACACTATTTACTATAAAAGTATTTTGTATTTTTTTAGTCTTTTAATTTTTTTAATATTGATTTTTTTTTTCAATTTCATTATTTATCATTGTGTTAATTAGAAATTGTCTTTTATAATTTATTTTAAATTTTTTTTATAAAATTATCATGGTTTTAGCCTAAAAAAGCCGATGAATTTACTATTTACCACTCCATAAAATATTGTTTACTAGAATAGTGTTTTGTATTTTTATGGTCCTTTAATTTCTTTTTTAACATTGATTTTTTTTTCTAATTTATCTTTCAACATTGCGTTAATTAGAAATTAAATTTCATAATTGATTTTAATTTGCTTTTCACATCATTGTTTTTAAAAAAACCTTGATATTGTGTTGATGCACAATTTTATAAAAACAAATTCAATTTTATTGTTTGCTAAAGATTAAAAATAAGAAGACCAATATTGAAAGCAAAGAAAAATGACAACTTTTTTTTAGAAAGAATTGTGGTGTTAGGTTTTTTTTTTATTTGAAAAACTTTGCCTTAAGATGTTTTCAAATTTCTTTTTAGTTGGAAAATTATATTATGTAGTCCAACACTTCATTTTATCTACATTTTAGTCCTTGAGCTTGAGAGAAAAGATGAAGTCATTGAAAAATAGTGGAAGAGAGAGAAAAAGGTGGGTTAGCCGGATTTACTTGAAAAACAATTATCAAATATGGTGTTATAATGTTCCTAATGTGATCCAAATTACATCAAATAATCCATTAAAAGTTCCTAATGGGTCAATTAGGATAAAGAAGCACAAAAACACATTAAACGAACTTATTCAAAGTATTTAGGTCAATGTGAATTTTAAGGAGGCTACATCAAAAACAAATAATTATCATACCTTAGTCAATTTAATCTATGTACAAGAAGGGCACGATCCATCTACTCCATGGGCTTAATTAATCTTAACAACTATAGGCTTATTGGTTTCCATATGTTTTATGAATTCCTTATTATGTGTGGTTTCGCACGTGTAAGGCGTCGCAACGATCATCCTCCTAGATCAAGATGTTTAAGTGGTGTGAAAAGAATAACGAATTCTTTCCCTTTATGGTTTAAAAGGTTAGGAGTCTCCACCTAATATTTTGGTCACTAGGAACCATAACTGGTCTTTAAAGTCTGGATAAAAAGAATGATTATGTATAAGAATGATAATATCACCTCTAGTATATCCTACCTAAAATAAGCTGCATTGCTTATTTGTCTGATTATTACTAAGACACTGTTGTGTTTTTTCTAATCATTAGTTTGTCTATTGGTTAAAGCAGGTCCACCCTAGTAGAGTGAACTATGACTTTACGAGTCAATCCTAGTCATTATAAAGCTAAAAACATATATTTTTTTTTCATATTTGTTTCTTTTAATATAAAGTATACGTCTTATGCCTAAGTTTATAATCTTTGATATTAAAAATAAGCAAATTGATTTTTTTGTATTTTTAAAATTTAGACCAACTCATCATGGCTTTAATAAACTCGTTATTAAACTCATGATACATGCAGAATTTAAAAACTATTTTTTTTGTATTTTTAAGAAATGTTAATTCATGCAATGTATTTTTTTTCTCTTTGTTCTTTTTTTATATATATCTTTTTTGTTAGAAATGCAAACATGATTTTTTTGAAGAAATTTTTCATATATAATGGTTTAGAAAAGCATTTGATGAAACCTTAATTAATCTTGTTGTATTTTGGAAATATCATGATTTTTTGCAACTAAATAGAAAATGAAGCCTAGTATTGATCAATACGATTAATGAGATATAAATATAGAAATTGAACATACGACCATAACATTCACATATAGAGATATACTAGATAAATGGTTCGCGCTTCGCTACGGGCTGGGCCGATTTTTTTTTGTAGCGTAAAAAAACAATGTTCAAGCGCTATTATTGGATTTTAAAGAACGAAAAAAAATCCACGACTCGACACCATAGAAAGAGAGTTAAACAAATAATGATCGTCAATCCCCTAGAATAAAAATGTAGAAGGATGAAATCAAAAAAAAATTCAATGAAAAAAAAGTATTAAAAAACAAAGCACCAGTAAAACCAAGTAAGGTTGTCAAAACCCATGAGCAGAACTAAGCGGACGATCATTATTTGATAGTTGGCTCCCGCAACGCTACGGACCTATTATTTTCTTTATCGTAGAAAAGATATCAAGATGATGCATATTTTTTATAAAAAGAACAAAATCCAAGATTATGATCATTGACTCGAGATCCAAAAATATTGAAAAGCAATGAAAAAAATAATCGATCCAAACCTAGTGAACCTTTTGAACCCATGACTCGAGACATGATACCAGATAACTAAATAAAAAAAAAAGAAGTAAATAAACAAAGAATACTAATTTCAAAAAACAAAATTCCTTCAAGTATTGCCTCAAATTAAATGTCAGGGATGCAATCAATAAATTTAATAAAAAACCAAAATAGGGCTTACCATATTTTTCGTTGGAGAACAAAAATATCAAAATGATGCAAACATTATAAACCTGGGTTAAACTCTCAAACTCGCAATCCATTAAATTCTTGACTCGGACTCAACCTAGGAGCTTAACACCTAAAAACTTAAATATTGGATGATAAAATCAATTAATTCAATTCAATCCAGAAAACAAGATTCCTTTAGAAAATCTAAATTTAACAAAGCTAAAAAAACAAAAAGCAAGGCGACTTATGTTATTTTAAAATTGACCACAAAAATCTCATAGAAAGCGAATAAAAAAAAAGAATTGTAAAGGATGAAAAAAAAGCTTTAAAAAAAGCAAAAAAACCATGAAAACCCGTGTCTTTATTAACTTTGTTAATCGGAGTCAATCTCTTAAACCTGTAAACCGTCAAATTCTACACCCGAACTAAACTAAGAAACTTAACCTAACCAACCCGCGACCCAAGATATAAGATGAGATAACCCCACAAAAAAGAAAGTTGAACAAATCACAAAGCTCATAGCCCAATAATTCAATGTCAAATTATAAAAATGAAAAAAAAAACAAATTCTAAAAGGATTTAAAAAAAATACTAAACTCAAACCCGGTAAATCATTGAAATTGGTGAGACGGATCATGAAAATGGGACAACCTTGTAAAAGGCAGAAATAATCACAAAGAAAAATTCTCAATTATAAAAAATAAAAAAAACAATGAGGACCAAATCTTGCACTAAAAATAATTGAAAAAAACTAATTAGGGACTAAATTGAAAACAAAATAAATGAAGAAAAGGATAGAAAAAGAGTAATGAAAAAAATAAGGACCAAAATTTGAAAAAAGATGAATTAAAATTCTAAAGGACAAAATCAAAAAAATAAAATAAATGCAAAGGATGAAAAAAAAAACAATCAAAAGAATGAAGACCAGATTGTAAAAAAAAAATTAAATTAAATTCGTAGAAGGATGAAATTAAAAAAAAAAACCTCAAGAAACATTAAAATCAAAGCAAATAGAAATCAAAAGAATGAAAACCAAACCCAAAACAAATACAAAACAGAGGTCAAAACTAAATTTTTCAAGGCCAAGCATGAAAACCAAGACCTAGGTGAGAGAAACGAAGGGCAGGAGAAAAAACCTCATTGCCACCAAACCGCCACCTTCCTTGGAGCACGCGTCACTCCAATAGCTGCGCCATATCCTTGCACATCAAATGAGACGACGATCGGGTTTTTTTGCCACCATACTTAGCCACACATGCCTCTAGAATAGCACAGAGGACTCTGACGCGCATGCACGCGTCATCATATTTTACCGATTTATTAATATTTTAATAAGGTAAATTACAAAAAAGGGCTCAAGGGCATATCATTATTACAAAAAAAAAACCATGGTGCAAAGACCAAAACATCCTCAAAAGCTATTCTTTAAATTTGGAAAGTCAAAGGTCAACAACGTAATTTTACTGTAAAAAAATAATGTAATGATAAATAAACCCCCTCCCTGCAAGGCCATTTTTTCTAAGTACCCAAGGGTATAAGCGTTATTTCACTATGCAAATTAAAAGAAAAAAATGAAAAAAACCTTTAGTAGAAAACCATTTTTTATTAGATTTCAAGGGCAAAAGAATATTTTTATTGTGCATTATAAATTTGAATGACAATTTTGCCCCTGATCAATTCTCAAATGACATTTGGATCCAATGAAAAATACAATTTTACCCCTAGTGCCAAGGCAATTGTTAAGAGCAATGAAGGGCAAAACAATAATTACACTACTTGAATCCACAATGAATCTCCTCATATGCTACAATGATTCACTACGGCCTTTTAGTTTTTTGTTAATGACCCAAACCAAACATAAAGTCCAACCAACATTATCCATCTTGTTTGCAAAAAGTATGAGCCTTAGAGAATCAACCCATGTCTCATGAGAAGGAAACCATGCTATTACCAAATAAAGCCTGACCTATCAAGATAAGAATGAGCTCCCATGAAAGAACATCATAGCGAGCACAAACCAAAAAGAACATTAGGGCATGAAAAGAAAGAATAAAAACATTTTTTAAAAAAAGAAAGAGGCAATAACTTTCATACCTTTGAATAAAAGAGGGATGTTTTGTCTTAACACAAAACTGGAGCTACTTCGCCTTTAGATCTTGAGGTCTAGAATGAGTGCTACAGTTTGTGTAAGCCACCACCATCCTGACAAGTCCCAGCTGGTGTGAGGTTGCAGGGATCGTTGTTAACGTTCTTCCTTTACTTCTAGTAGATGCTAAACGACTATTGTTATTGATACTTCCCACAGTTCAACTCCTAAAAGAAATAGGTCAGTGCCGTTGTTAAGGAATCTTCTTATAAATCGACGTTACTTCCAGACGTCTTCCTAATTGATGAGGTCCTAAAAAATCCAACTAGCTCAGGAGCAAGGCTTATGTGTTGGATAATCGATTATTCTCTTGATTCTAGTAATATGATCCATTTTCCCTAGCCAATATGACTAATGCTTGGTGGTTGGTAAGTCAAGATGGCTGGTACGTGCAAAAGGTCCACTTTGATAGATTTGGAGATTCTCAAATAATTAATTAAGTATCTTTTTAAAGAGAGAAAATGCAATGATATTTTAGAGAGATAAACTCTGAAAATATGCATGCTAAAAATATTGAGAATGAAAAGATTGTGAACCTAAAGCTTGAAGGATTCATGGTTTATCTATAGCCCATGAGTCTTGTCTTTTTATGGAGAAATAAGGCTAAAGTGTAACTTTGACCTTATAGTTTTAACGAGATAAAATATCCTTGACATATGTAATAATGAAATGGAAATATGGTAGGCCCCTAAGAGATTTTTATACATTATTCCTTACACAACATTAATGTTGATGGAAAAATGATAGGCTTTTAGATGACTTTTATACATTATCCCTTGCACAACATTAATGTCAATGGAAATATGGTAGGTCTTTAGAGGACTTTTATACACCTAAAGGTGTAGAGAGAATATGATCCAAAATGTAGTTAAGCTCACGATGGTTGAGCTCTTCTCCTAAGCTAAGCCCATGACATTGGGTTTTTCCCTAAGGCTAAATTCATGAGGGTTGAGCTCTTTCCTAAGGCCAGGCCTGGGCACGTTGCCTAAGATCATGGATTTCTAGGCCTTCGGAGGGGTGGGGGGTGGGGGGGTTAGGCCCATTAAATATAGGTTTATCAGTAGTCCTCCATGTCTTTGTGATATTTATATGCAAAGGTTTTTTTTTTAATGCCCAATATAACGAGTTTCCCGAATTTTCTTCATATAAGAAGAGGGATGTAAACCCTAAGTAATATACTAGAGAGCCCGTGTGCCAAGGAATACACCATGGTTAAAAAGAATATATAAGCATATAAAGGGGAACCATAGAGGAACCCATACTAAAAAAGAAATTCTAACAAGTGGAGAAACTTATTGAGGAGGAGATTGTACTTAGAAAACTTTTTAAGAGGTGAAGGGGATGGATCCTTATCAATGTCCATACTTAGAAAAAATTCTAAGAGGTAGAGGGCAACCCAATGAGGGTCAGTTTGCACTTAGAAAAATTTCTAACAAGCTAAAGAGAACCCAATGAGGGTGAGCCTTATACTTAGAAAATATTCTAAGAGGCTGAGGGGAACTCATGTTGACGCCCATACTTCGAAAAATTTCTAAGAGGTAGAGAGGACAGATCCATTTCTAAGCCTATACTTAGAATAATTTCTAAAGGGCAGAGGGAAACTCATGAAGGGTTGTGCTATTACACTAGGAAGATCTCTAGCCCATCACCTGAAGAGTGGCTGGGGGAACCCATAACAACACCCATACTTAAAGAAATTTCTAAGAGGTAGAGGGGATGAACCCATGGTAACACCTATAATTAGAAAATTTTCTAAGGGGCGAAAGGCAACCCAAGAAGAGTCAACCTATACTTAGAAAATTTTCTAAGAGGCTAAGAGGAACCCGAGAAAGGTGAGCCTTATACTTGAAAATTTTCTAAGTGATTGGGGGAAACCTCAAAAAGGGTGAGCATTATACTTAGAAAACTTCTAAGTGGCTGAGGAGATCCCATGCATATGCACATACTTAGAAAATTCTCTTATGGGTAAAGAGGACGGACCCATGTCTACGCCCATACTTAGAAAAATTTCTAAGGGGCGGAGGGAAACCCAAGAAGGGTCGGCCTATACTTATACAATTTTCTAAAAGGCTAAATGAAACTCGAGGAGGGTGAGCCTTATACTTGGAAAATTTCTAAGTGGCTAGGAGGAACCCATAACGACACCTATACTTAAAACAATTATAAGGGGCGGGGGGGGGGGGAATGCAAGAAGGGTCATCTTATACTCAAAAAATTTTCTAAGAGGTTGAGGGAAACTTGAAGAGGGTGAGCCTTTATACTTTGAAAATTTTTAAGTGGTTAGGGGGAACCCAAGAAATATGAGCTTTATACTTAGAAAATATTCTAAAAGGTTGAAGGGAACCCATGTTGACGCCTATAATTAGCAAAATTTCTAAGGGATGAAGGGGATGGATCAATGTCAACACTCATACTTAGAAAATTTCTAAAGAGCAGAGGAAAACCCAAGAAAGGTCAACCTATACTTAGAAAATTTCCTAATAGGTTGACGAGAACTCGAGGAGGGTGAGCCTTGTACTTAGAAAATTTTTAAAATGCTGAGGGGAACGAATCATTTAATGGTCGTAAAATAGGGCTTGTGGCCTCTTGGTTGATGGTGTGGGACTTGATCACACCCTACACTGGGGGGCAAGTGCGAGAAATATGCAGAAAGATCCTCAATGATTAAAGGTGTCCAAACAAATCTGGGGGAATGAAACGTCCAAAGGGTTTGAACATTCCACAAAAATAACTAATATGATGATGCTAAAAACCAAATGAATAAAACAAAGAGAAAAAGTCCAAACCCAACACTAAGGGGCACGATTGACCATTTTGCAAATCAATTCAAAAGACAAAAAGGTTTGGGAACAAGCACTAGTGATCCTTAGTCTTGAAATCTCTTAAACACCTTTTGAGCTTATAAATATCATTTTTCTTCATAACCAAAAAGCTCAAGCCTATGTTACGTGCCTAATCAAGCCCTTTCTGATAAGAGGCAGGCAATTTGGATTGGTAGGCAATGTTTCCCTATATGAGACAATCTTCATTATTCATAATGAATGCTTTAAAGACCAGTTCTTTTAAACCCTCAAATTAAAGCTTAAACTATTTTGACCAATAAAACATCACTTCATACTTCTACCAAAAACAACAAAACAAGACTTTCAAACCTGCCCATAGGAATCACTAGAATTATTTTCAGAACAAGTTTGCTTAAACCAACATCAAAATGATTTTTTGTGTTTGGAATAACTTTGAAATTCCAAAAATTCTCCATAAAACAACTTCTTGTAAATAACCAAATCTTTTTTCGCACAACATCGTCCCCAGAACTTGAATTGAAAACTTAAGGACATGATCAGATTGAGGGGCAATCCAACAAACACATAATAGGGCTGGCTCCATTATTCCCTTTATAAGAAAACAGAAAATATAGGGTAGAGCTGATAACTTTTGAGATAAAGCTTTATAAGTATAATGATGTCATACCTTTCTTAAAGGTCAAGATCACAAGATGTAACTCGAGTAAGCAAGAGCAAAAAAGTCATTGAAGCTTACTACAAAGACTCAAACTTTTGAGAAAAGGAAAACTCCATAAAGAAATGGGAACTATATTTCTTAGGTAAGTATATATGCATATTGATCATAATGCATTACTTTGATCTTTGACAGATTAGTGTCTTACCAGCAAATCTCTTTCGAGTGTGTCTTTAAGCCCTCATCTATCAGGTAGTGTGTTTTGTAACACTGTCTCTTTTCGAGTGTGCCTTTGAGCCCTTATCTCTCAGATAGTTTGCCTTCATGCCCTTTTTTTTTTTTTTCTTTTGAGTGCACCTTTAAGCCCTCATCTCCTAGGTAGTGCGTTTTTTAACCCTACCCCTTCTGAGTGCACCTTTAAGCCCTTATCTCTCGGGTAGTGCATTTTTTAACCCTACCTCATTTCAAGTGTGTCTTTGAGCCCTCAACTCGGGTAGTGCGTTTTCTAACCCTACCTCCTTTCGAGTGCTCTTTTGAGATCTCATCTCCTAGGTAATGTGTTTTCTAAACCTATCTCCTTACGAGTGTGCTTTTGAGCCCTCGTCCCCCTTTGAGCCCTCATCTCTCAGATAGTGTGCCTTCAAGCCCTATCTCTTTTCCATTTAAGTGTTCCTTTGAGCTCTCATCTCCTAGATAGTGCACCTTTGAGCTCTATCATGTCATTCTTTAAAGACATCTTTGGCCAAATCCTTTCGTCAGGTAAGTTATATTTTTCACCCGGGTAGGTCGCCCATTACAATGAGACCACTTTGCAAAATCTTTGAATTTTTCACCTGGACAGGTCGCCCATTACAATGAGACGACTTTGAAAAAATTTTGTATTTTTCACCACTTGAAAAATCTTTGCATTTTTTCACCTAGACAGGTCGCCCATTACAATAAGACTATCTTGAAAAAAATCTTTGTATTTTTTCACCTGGAGAGGTCACCCATTACAATGAGACAACTTTGAAAAATCTTTGTATTTTTCACTTGAGCAGGTCGCTCATTACAATGAGACCACTTTGAAAAATATTCGCATTTTTCACCTAGACAAATCACCCATTACAATCACTTTGAAAATCTTGCATTTCCCCCACGAGTAGGTCACCCATTGCAATGAGATCACTTTGAAAAATCTTTGTATTTTTCCACCTGGACAGGTCACCTATTACAATGAGACCACTTTGAAAAATCTTTGTATTTTTTACATAGACAAGTTACCCATTACAATGAGACCACTTTGAAAAACCCTTTGTATTTTTAATTTGGGCAGGTCACCCATGACAATTTGACCATTTCAATATTTTTGAATTTTACCAATAAATAGATTGTCTGGTACAACTATACCACTTCAAAAAAAAAAATCTTTCAGTTTTTCACAAATATCATCTTTTTATTTACAAACCATCTCTCATTTTCCTTCGAATGCGCTTTCTAACCCTCATCCTTTGGATAATGCCTTTTCTATTTTTCCTCTAAGTGCTCTTTTGAGCCCTCACTTCAAACATTTTCAGATGGAATGACCATTTCTTAATTTGGTGAATCCGTTATCTCTCATTCATTTTTCTTGTTTACAAAACTTACTATCTAAAGTCTTTTACGATATTTTCTGTCGTAATCATTATAAAAAGGGGGGCCAACTGTCATAACTTATTTCTGGATTATCCCTAAATTCAATTTTTTTCCTTTCCAAAATAAAAATAAAATAATAAAATAATAATAGCAAAAAGACTAGCATTTTTTAAAAAGCAAGCTAGTAGGATTTCAAATGTAGAAAAAATCAAGCTGCAATTTTGGACAGAATCAGGAGCTCAATTGTACCCTATTTTACCCAAAACTAGAGAGACAATGCAGATTCAAGCTCAAGTTAAATAATTATTGGACGAATCTGCATAAAAATTAAGTCCAATGATATAATTAGATTTTTAATAAGCCAATTTGATTTAATCATGGGCCAAATTAAAGTTTAATAATGTTTAAGAATTAATTTGGGTCCAATTGAAGGATTTAATTAGGTGTAAGGACTTAATTATACTTTAAATGGGTCAAATTAATTTTATTAGGGGCTTAATTGGTGAAAAATTAAGTTTGGGAGCCCAATTTACGCTTAATTGAGAAGATTGGAATTTTAGAAGACCAAACTTAATTTTTACAAAGTCAATTGGTTCAAATCAAGGGTAAAATCGCAAGATAATTAGAGTTTCGGGGTCAATTAGGGGTTAAATTGAAGAAATTCACAACCAATGATCATTTCGTAAAAGGCGCCGAACTATGAGAACCCAATTGGCTGAAATCAGGGGTGAAATTGAAGATTTAAAAGTTTAATGGTCAATTAAGGGTTAAATTGAAGATATCTGAAGCCAATGACCATTTTACAAAAGACGCCAAACTATGGAAACCCAATTAGCTAAAATCAGGGGTGAAATTGAAGAGATTTGAAAGTTTAATGGTCAATTAGGGGCTAAATTGTAGAAATCTAAGATCAAGGACCAAAATGAAAAAGACGATGAAATCCGGGGTTAAATTTGAAGTTTGTCAAGGGCAAAAGTGCACAAATTGAAAGTGTGAAGCCAATCAGGGGTGTAATTGAGAGAAATCACAAATCAAGGGCATTTAATACTTTTCATCTTCTTATTCATTTTTTTCCTGAAAAGACTACTTAAGGTACTACTTTTCAAGGGCATTTAATACTTCATGTCTCCATCAAATTTGATAAAACTTGTACTAAAATGATTTTCTGACATCTTACTACACCTCGGTATGGTCATTTCTGGGCGATTGACACACTGCGGTCGTGGCGCCGGTGCAAAGAGGCTAACTCATGTAGCCTTCAATTGCCAAATTTGACAGTTCATGACGCTCACTTTGATCCAATGGTTGGGATCCTTCGTGGCTAAATCAAGAGCTAAGATTTGACACCATTAAAGACAACATATCCCTCTTTCATTCCCTATAAATAGGGGTGGATTTTATGGCTCGAGCATGAAGAAAATAGGGGTGGATTTTATGGCTCGAGCATGAAGAAAATCGGGTGCAAAGTTGACAAAGAACCAGTCTCCCTCCTTATTATTTTTTTTCTTTTTGTCATCAGTTCTCTCTTCTCTCTCTCTCTACCATGATCCCAGTCACTCCAACCTCACCCACGTTGTGACCAACGATGGCTCAACCTCCTCCACCAACTCATTCTCTCACCAGTAACAGTAACAGCCGCCACCACCACCTATTTCTTTCTTTCCACCGCCGACTTCTTCTTCCTCCCGTAACTAATGCTGACTACCATTTCTTCCACCAACGCCTCTTGAACAACCAGTCAGACCTCCTCATCATGGCAACAACCCCCACGCCAGGTAACTTTCTTCTTTTTTCCCTCCATTTTGTTTTTCTTCTTCCCCTGCTACATGTAAATATGCAAAATGTGAATTATAATTCATGTTCTGCTATTTACAATGCAGCTCAATCAATGGGTTACACTAGTGACTAAGCTGCTCTGGGTTGGACCCGTTTCAACCTAACCCAGATGGTTGGGTCAGGTCTAGCCCACCAAAAAAAAAAGAGAAGAAGGGTCTGTTAGGCCGTTAGTCGACCCACCCTGATTGAGTTGGGCTGGACCCGTTGCGGCCCAGCCCGGAAGGCCAGGGAGGCTCTAGCCCAATTTATTTTTAATAATATAATATTATATAATAAAAAATTAAACAAAAAAACAAAAAAAATCCAAAGAAATCCAAGGTCATTTCAAATCCGGTATGAAAATACCTAGTTTTCTCCAAAACGTTTTATAAAAAAATTCAAAAAATTCTAAATTAATGTCTTTAAAAAAAACAAACAAAAAACAAAAATATTTTCTTTTCATGCATACAGTCAAATCCTAAAAGTTTTCTAAGCATATTTTTTATAAAAACAAAATACAAATTTGCATATTTCTCATGTTTTAAAAATGCAAAATTGAATATCATAACTAGTTTATGATTATCTGTTAGGGTTTGATCAAAATATCAAAAACCTTTAACTAATCATTTTGTTCACTTTATATTTAAGGTGTTAGGATTTAGCTGTAGACTTTAATATTTGAGGGTATAAAATGACATTGTAAAGTATACCCTCAAGTATTAAAGATACAAAGGACAAAATAAATGCGATGCTAAAATTTGAACCTTAGAATGGTTAGGATTTAACCCGATAAGGTAGAGATTTCTTCACAAAGAGAGATCTACCTTGAATTTTAGACAAGACCAATGTACAGAAAAGCGACCTAGAAAAACAATCAAACAGCAATGCAGCTTACTTTAGGTAAGGTACATTAGGGGTGATGGGTCTTCTCCTTGCACAATCAGTCCCTGACCCGGACTCTTGCAGACCATAGGTTTTCCTGTAACCATAATACTAAGTGGCGACTCCTGAACCTTATAATCATAATTTTATGATTATACTCAAAACTCTCTTTTCAACACACACTCTCAAGAGGCAGATGCCACTGTCGCTCGGCCGATCCACGTGCGCCCCGTGACAAATGTCACTATCTTCTTTTGGACATATAGTCTAATAATTATCCTAGTAATCAGTCATATTGATACCACTAGCTCCTTTCATATAGCTAGTTTAACAAATATCTAGATCATTAGTAACACTAATGCCACTAGCTCATTTCGATCCTTTTAGACAACTAGTCTAACAAATATCCCGGTCATTAGTAATACTGATGCCAATAGCTCTTTTCAGTCCTTTAAGATAGCTAGTCTAAAAAATTTCACGGTCATCAATCATATTGATGTCACTAGCTTCTTTCAAAGAGTTAGTCTAACAAATATCCCGGTCATCAGTAACACTGATAGTCTAAAAAATATCCTGGTCATCATCCACATTGATGCCACTAGCTCATTTCGGACAACTAGACTAGTAATATCCCAATCATCAGTAACATTGATGCTATTAGCTTCTTTCAGACAACTAGTCAAATTAATCTTTCCATGACATATACTTTTCAACAAATACTTGTCAATTACATAAACAATAAATTCACTTTGTTAATAAACATCTACACTTTATACTTAAAGACATAATTGATGCAACCATATTATTCGATAGTTTCACCCATATTTAACTAGTTTTTTCCCTATGTTTTATATATAAAATGCCTTGACATTCTTTATTTTATGTTTTGAAGGCACTTTTGGATGATGGAAAAAATGAGTAAATTGGAGATAATTGACATATTTGACCTTCAGTCTATGTTTTGTGTAGAGCGTGAGCTCTAGAGGTTGAAATGAAGTGATTCTAGTGGCATTAAAAATCTAACATCCATACCTTTCTGGAAATCTAAGGCAAGAAAATAAAATAAGGAAGAGCATGGAAATCGCAGCCTTCAAAGTCAAATCTCGCAATCTGCCAGTGTTGACCTTCGGCCATTACGACTTGAATATCTGGAGCTACAGAAGTCCAATTGATGCAAACTCAATTATTTTGGATTCCTGACTCAAAGTTCTATAAATGCTCCAAAGTTTAGCCAAACACGATGTCATATGAGGGAGATATAAGTTTTCAAAGATGACAACTGAATTTTGCCAGCAAACAGGTTTCGTGAAGAAACGAGTCCAAATTACGTTCCGAAGCATCTAAACCAATATCCAAGTTTTTATTTCAGCAATTTAGCTCCTCTAAGTCAAAGCTTGAAGATTTCATGCAAGGCTATTTCTTTTTTTTTAGGAAAATAGTTATTGAAGTACTTATATGTAAACAGTCTACTTAAGGGAGGATTATTTTGTAAAATAGAGACTAGGGTTTCCTAGGATATAAAAAAAATAAGAGAAGAGAAGGGGGCAGCCAGCCAAGAGGAGAAAAACGCCCCCCTCCTCTAAGAAACTCGAAATTATGCATTCTTCCTTCTTTTTGATTAGTTGTTCAACAAACATGCAAGGCTAAACACTTTTTCTTGGTTGCAA
>Ga0307510_10002849_pt1 | contig 19866 bp, 24 predicted proteins | sample 12_EM_MG_FD_207224 | JGI IMG/M metagenome (GOLD analysis project Ga0307510, IMG submission 207224) | Populus trichocarpa ectomycorrhiza microbial communities from riparian zone in the Pacific Northwest, United States - 12_EM | ecosystem: Host-associated > Plants > Roots > Unclassified | place...
CCCCCCACCCCTCGCTAGCGCAACACCCCCTGCTTGTGAGATATACAAAACTTACTTGTATGATACCAGCTGAATGATAACTCGGTATTGCAACGTTGCACCTTCCGGATTATAGTTTAACCTACAGGCTCCCCACTCGATTTTTCTTTTGACTATGATACAGCAGTCAGAACGGCAGTTACTATTTAGATATCGATCTTTTACTACCCATTGATCAAAGGGGTTCGGATTTTAGCAAAAGCTAAGGCCCTGTTTGACATAATATTATCATACCGCCATATAAAAAAAGGTCATCTTTCCTAAAAACCCGGGTATAAGATCTGTATCCAGATGACAGCTGCCATCCCCATTGTAATGAAATGAAAAGTGAATCTGGCAAGAGGCCTGTAAGTTGAGCTATAAGCAAAAAGGTGCCATGTTGCGATATTTCATTTGCAACAAAAATGCCATTTTTCTCGCATGCCAAACAGGGCCTAAGATATTTTGAACCTTACATGTCTATTACCTGTCTAACCCACCGCATACTAAGGCTTAATACCATCTATCATATGAAAGTCAACAGGGGTTCCTACCCTCTACCCTCTACTCTAGTACCGGTACTCGAGTACAAGGGATGTATGCCCTAGCAAAGGGTCCTATCATAGATCTGTTTAGCCTTCCCCAGGTATAGTGGTGGGGCATAGCCTAACGAGTTCGCTCTCCATTTGCCACACGCCTCCGGCGGCCGTGAGTCGTGCTGGTACAATACTATCACTAAAACATTGTTCTAGTAGGATAGCCATTTCCGACACGTACCCTGGTTCGTTCAGCCAAATACTATTAAACCTTCAAACAATGTCTCTATTCGAGGAGGGTCGGCGAATATAGTCTGCCGAAGACCGGTGGTGGCCACCTCGCTCGCAGACATTTACCACTATATTATAAGTTAGTGCAGGTATTCTACTGAATTGTCTCAGAGTTAGCGGCTGTACAGGTATCCGGCATGAAGTGCCAGGGCACTTGCAGGAAGATCAGAATCGGGTCTACACCATAAACAAGCACAAAAATCCCACGATCCAACCTGCCACACTCTTTGAACTTTAGAAGCGTGTTGTGATGGCCCTCCTCGTAGGATAAAACAGCATAATTGGCGCTACCATTACAGAAACACACCATGATTCTGCCCTGATGTCTGTTATTGACCTGCCAAATGCACAAGCGAACACCGTAGCTGAGTGCCGTATTAACTTCTCGAGTGGGAGGAAAAAATTCTAGGATGTCGTCCAGTAAAATGCAACTCGTTACTTGAAGGGGGGGGTTCGAGTATTTCCCCCCCCCAGGCACAGCAGGAAGTGCATGTCATACATCTGAAACCAAACCATGGACTCGGGCAGAAGAGTAAAAAATAAAAATAAAAATAAAAAGTACCAGAACATTTGAGGCTGAAGCTAGTGTGGGCGGTAAGATGTGCGTAGATAATTTGCCATGAGAATTCTTGATCCCTGTGTTTTGGTACTTCATATCGGGCACCGGTGCTTGTACTAGTACCAGTCCAGTCAGATTCCGCTACCTCGGACCTCGATAATCCGGATACCTCGCTGTCCCATATAACCCTCCGAGAGTTCCAAATTTCTTCACACCAAAACCCGTCCTGTCCTCCCGGACCACCCGCTGTGCCGAATTGATTCTCCGGATTTCGGTCATCTGGGATAGCGGGGTGCGGCGTACTGGTACTGGTACTCGGTCAGTACTTTACTGCACAAGCATAGAGGCGACACAACCCCGAATATGGCCGGCTTCAAACTCCCCTAGCTCAGCAACCACAACTCCTACGCCCAAAAGCTTCCCAGGGGGTAATCACCCCACAATCGCCTGGGGAATTGCGAAAGGATTTGAAGGAATTCCCACCTGCCAGGGGATTCAAAGTTTTGCCATTCGTGTATGAGAACTGCAAGATTAACACGGGCCGAGCTAACTATACCAAGTAATACTAGAGTAACACCAGTAGCACAGTATACCTAATGAGGTAATAGCTCTGTTTCATGGAATTATTAGTCTAACCCAAAGAAGAAGCTATTTCTATACTTAATAGATGACTGTGGGTTAGCCGAAGTGTCAATTTTAAGTGTCCGCCGCGGTGCCGGTGCAAGTGCCAGGAGGAGATGCCTTCGTACGAGACGAGGGCAGTTAACGAGCGAAATAATCCCTGTCTTGCTCGAAGACATCTCCCTGGGTGCCTGTATCTTATATACGGTACGGCAGTTGGACCCAATACTCGAGTACCGGCACAGCGCACGGCTTGCCTACAACAGATGTATTATGTAGTCGCACAACGGGTTGTGCTGGAGTACAAAAAAAGTATCCCTTAGCTGAAACAACAACTTGCACATGGCTTAGCATGCCCGTAAGCCACCAAGAGTATTTCAACAATTGGCGATGGGATGGGTGGAGACCTGAGCGATGCGAATTCATAATTATCATGATGATAATAATACATCTGCTATCCAGGCTGGGCACTCGTATAAATCAGGGTATATGAACTTTGCCGACCCATCGCACCGCACGTGCCTCAGTTAGGACTCAACGAAGACTATTGATAGCGACTCTCTCGCCATCATGCCAACCATAGTGGGGGGAAACAAACAGAGGGGGACGGCGAAGGATAAACCAAAAGTTCCAGTAGAAAGTACCAGATTTGGTAAGGCCGTTCGCTGCGCTCCTCCTATCCGTTGCCCCCCCTACCACGTGAAGTCTCTATCAACATAATATGTTCATTAGATCTGCTCGGGCACAATGGCAAGAGGAGGCGATTTCAGGTTACCTGAGCAGTCTAATTAGGATGGATTGAGCCTCGAAAAACGAAGTCTTGTATCTCCTCATCGCGAGACGTTTCACCCCTGCATGACAGGCCAACGTTAGCTTTCCGCTTTGGTACCAATTGCCAAGCCTGGCATCAAGTTAGGTGATTTTTGAAACTCTAGAAGGGGGAGATATCACCATCTCGTCTACTAAAAAGTGGGGAATGTTTTCGTGCCCAGTAAGAAATACGGACGTTTCATCCATGAAACTGGAATTCTCGAATCTCTAGCATGGTAATACCTCGCTTCTGAATGCCCCGGTGATGGCCACCTACGATCAATGGCCATAGTCTGACTGTATATTTCACCTCCCTTTCCCCTCTCTTTCTTTCTTTTCTTTCTTCTCTTTCGCTCTGCTTCCCCCAGATGTCTTGATTAGAGCCTTAGTCCATTAGAGCTTGTCATTAATGTCAATTTTATAATCTTCAATTCCCTATACACTCCTCTATTTCATCAACCAAGTTCCCTCTTTTCCCTCTTCTAACAAACACCATGAAGAGATACCATCCCTTATCGGCCTCAGTCATTCTCACAATCCCTTTCTGGAATCCTTCAAATGCGGTGCTTGATCAAGGATTTAATGTAACCAGAGAAAACTGGCTCTTCAATGGGACACTGGGGCCGGACACTGCAGCGCAGCTGCCGGAATCTTGCGTGACAGCATACACAAAACCAATAGACTGCAACGCGACGATATTGATGTCGCCGAATGTGGATGTGAAGAAGTCGACACTGGAGGATGCTTGTCAGCCAGAATGCGCGACATCGATGCTCACGTACGAGCGAGCGGTGCGAGAGGCATGTGCAGGAGCGGATCTGAAAGCGCTGGGACTGGGTCAATCATGGTTGGGCAGTGTGATCGGTGGGCAAGCAAGCCTCATGTTATACTGGAAACAATGCCTCCGGGATATGTTTGTCACCCTTCCCCACCAAGACAATCCTTCCCCACTGACAAAGCTGTAGAGGAACGGGAAAGATTTGCGATATCTCGCAATCGGACTACGAACTAGCCTGGGAAGCCGCCACCGCCGAAAATGCCAATAGCGCAGCCATCCGTGAATTTTGCGGTGATAGCTGCCTAACGCAAACGGTGGTATTGAACGCTCCAACAGAAGATAATTTGGAGGATATAGAGGAGATGTGCAAGACAAATATCGCGGAATTCCCTTTCATTGGCGCAATGCAATTCGCTGGATTGATAAAGCGGGATAACGATGGGTCTGTGATCGCTGCGAACGCTACAGTAAAGGTCAGCTCACGAGGGTCAAGGAGTGTATTGCGATGGGGAACGGAAGCACTATTAGGGATAACTCTTTTAATGTGTTTTCCGATGGTGTTTTGAGGGTTGATGGGCTGGGCTCGATCTTGGGATTCGGAGTTTGAATTGGGGCCTGGGTGGCGTACTATTGTGGTTTGTCTTTTAGGTTGTAACTATAGTCTAGTGAAAATTTTGATGAGGGTTTTATGACCAATTAGAATAGGTTAGTTTATCCCACGTCCCAACGCTCCAGAAGCAAACGTGAACGACCCGAGTGAATCACTGATAAAATCAACTTGAATATCCCCACGCTACCCCACTCGACTAGCATCCCAGCTCTGCAGCAAGCAATGTTGGTATGGTTTGGTACGAACCTGCGCTCCAACCGGTTGCGCCAGGCTGCCGGTAGCTAAAATTGCAAATTGTCTGGTCGGCTTTCGATCACCTCCAAAGCTAGCTTCCATCTCAGGAAGTGTAACTGTCTACCGGTAATCTCTAGTATTGCATATGGGTCTTTGGCCGGGCAGGCAAGAGTCCAGAACAGGTAGGTGCTGCTAGTAGACAATTTGGGCATGGCAGGCTGATTGAAAGTGAAAGTTGAAACTATCATTGGTCAAGACCCCGAGCACTTTCATGGGGTCACCGCCAAAGCGCGTCACTGCATCCCATTCACCGATATGGATCTTACGGCATTTTCTGTTGGTCCACCATACTAACCTCCCACTAATGCACGGATTCTGAGCAAACCAACTTGTTCATCCCAAGTCATGACCTTTCGATCGCGACAGCGAGCGCCTAAGTGCCGGTAAGGTGAGATAGTGAGCAATTAACATTCCACTCCCTGCTTCCACATGAAATTCAGTTGGTACGGCAGGTAGGTTTTAGGTGAGCGGCACTAACATCAAACCTCCTAATTACCAACCGATCACTCAGAAAACTCTATGGATCATAATATGACAAGCCACTGTTGAGCCAGCCCTATCACCTGCCTTGAAATTCATGCAGTTATTTCAACCCCTTGATCTAGTTTGTTTCCTTAGATCGCATGGGAGGATTAGCGCTTTTAGCAAGATGCACCCCACAGATCCAACCCAGGCACCGGTAACAGAGGGATATTTTGGATCCCGTTGAGCATCGACATGATGGTTCAGATTATTGGTCCCAGCTGATTCCGGAGCTAGTGTCTTGCTTTGTGCGGGGTTATCCCACGCTATCCAAAAGGCTTCGTATTGGATACAGGAGCGCCATTAGCATCTGTCATCAGTGGAAAGACCATCTTTTTACGGAGGCTGGTGCTAAGATTGCGATACTCGAGTACGAGTAGTGTGCTGGTGCATGGCCAGCTATTCCCGCTCCGGTCAGTGATTTAAATCGGGTCCATGCCCTCGCTCCCCCTCTCATTTGCCCCCAAGTTGTGAGAGGGCATGCCGCACTCGCACACTTAAAGGATAATTTAACAAACCTCGGAAAATTTCTCACCGATATATGCTTAGCGAGAGATCGGCTCAGTTACTTGAGAAAAGCAAACATCTTCCCCCCCCCCCAAAAAAAAACGACCTATAAAGAGATAAAGAGGACTGTGGTAAAAGATTCCGAGAAGGGTGACGTGGTGACAACGGGTGTGACTGTGGCCTACGTTCAACAAGTGTACCGGCAGTTTCCCATGGAGAGCCGAAAACGGAAAGGCAAAGCAAATAGTGAGAAATGGTTGCGGATACAGCAAAGACTGGCCTGCCGTGCTCGTTCATGCCATGCGCGAGCAGCAGTAGCTATTCCGGTCACAGTGACCCATCCTAATTAGATCTGCACTAGCCAAAAATTCCTCCTCCTCCATGGCCGCTAAAGCCAACCCGACATGACCGCAACACACCCGAGTGCTCAGCAATGATCCAAGTGAAGGCAATAAGTAAACTAAAAACCGATTATCTTCCAATATATTTGCATATATTTAGGACCCAAACTGTTAACACAATCATGGAAATTAAATTATTTATGAATTTCATTCCTCCGCACCCAACTTAAAACATCTGATAAGGTGCAACCCTTCTATTATCCGGCGAAACTCTCGACCCCGGTTCCTCCGGCGCATTCAATACTGGCGCACGTCTCGAATTCTTATATCCACTTCCTAATTCCGAAGGTTGGTGTCTGTATCCACTGTCGTAGGATTCCATTCCAGTGGTGGCTTCGCTCATAGCAGCACCATGCGCGCATGCAGCCTCTTCACTAACTCTATTGAAAGGGTTGTGCTTCCAAGACCGAGGAGCCGAGTTGTTGCGGGTTGAGTAACCGTTCGCCGGGCCGGGGCCAAATCCGCGGTTCTCACGGTGGTTCCTCAAAGCGAGGTAGGAGAGGAGGAGGGTTATAAGGAAGGAAGCACTGAAGATGTTAGTATTGGTGTCCACGGAAGTAGGAGGAATGGGTGCAATACCTTAAGGTCACGGCAAGGGCAAAAACAGACTTATCCAGCCGGCAGAGTATCTCCGGAGGGTTTCCGCTTCTGCCACCGGATCCATAGATATTTGAGGGAAAGTTATTCGATGAGGAAGTGATACTGTTAGAGTATTCTGCCGAATCGCAAATCATGCCCGCAGAGCCCCGCATCAGGACAGAGGCGGCGATGAAGCCACCGAGGAGAAGGAAATCCATGACCAGTGTGACGAGGAAAAATTTCTTGTGGCCGAAGCATGTCGTGAATAACGAAAGGAAGGTGTAAAGAACGGCTACGCAGGACTGTCCGTTCCCGTTAGACCTTGCTCATATGGCCTCAAAGAAAGGAAAGAGCTCACAATAACAAGAATTGCGTAAAGAGCCTTGGGGAGGTGTCCACTCGAACCGTCGGTAAGTAAGAGTCTATCTGTCGCGAATTCCCAAGTATGATAACTGGCGACACCGACGATATACGCCGCCACCGGCAGTTGCAGTAACCGCAAAATAAGCGTAACAAGCTTCATCATTCGGGCAGTCATCTTGGATACAAATTCGCGCTAAATCAGATACAATTTTTTAAAAATAAACGAAAGATTGATAATAAATCGATGTCTGTGACTGGTGGATAAAGCGTATGTTCTCCCCCTAAACGAAAGGTGCCACGAAGAGTACGGTATCCGAGTACTCGTACTCGTACAGGCGAGACGGATCAACGGGTCTTCCCAAACTCTAGCGCGACATCACGCCCTTTTTAACAATTCAAGACCACCAGGCGTGCCTCCACTCAGCAAACCTTACGTCAAAGAACAGGGCCTCAGAAGCGGTTATCGAGAAACCTGGACAAAGCCCCTGGGGTCCCCCACTAAACGTCATGATTGTCGGCCCACTTAACAGAAGCGGATGTGCACAAGGATTTCTTTAGTACCCAATTTGGAAATTGATGGACATAGGGCGGGTAATTTCGATGTTTATGGATGTCTTTGAGAGGAAAGGATCGCAAATGAGGATGCTTCAGTTCGAAAACTCCGAACTACACGGTAAAGTACGAGTACTCGAGTACTGTGTCCGTTGGGGAATTTGCACGAGGGAAAAAAGAGCCCACACATCCAATCACTCGGTACCCGCGCGATACCGGTAGCTACATCCCGATTGGCGCCGCAGGCTAAGCGAAAGTAGAGTTTTAGGGCTTTCGGGCCACCTGTAGCTAAATCCGAAATATTATTTAAGTATAGTATCTTCCGAGTAGAAACTGCAGCAGGAGCCCATAGTCTAGCCTACAAGTTGCCTGCACACCGTTTCCATCTAGCATGCGAACATCATCCTAGCTACTCCCCAGTTCAGAAGGTGTTCATTGTCCCTAAACTCTCAAGTGCAACAACATACCCCACCCGAGCTAAATAATACACCCACTATAGCCCTCCGTGTCCCATGATGGTACGATAATCCCAGCAGTAGTAGAATAATAGTATTAAAATGTCGAGGGGGCGGGATATATCGGGAACCACACACATGGGGGAGCACAGAAGTTCAGACCTGTGTGGACACACTAGGGCATGAGCGAACGCATCTGGTTGTACATGCAGAAGTTTCCTCTTATCAAGTAGCCTTAAGCTAGAAACTTCCAACAGAAAACTCAAATCCCGACATTTCCGACCGTTTACACATCTGAGTGATTCCCTCACATCCATCATCATCCTACAATACTGGCACCAGCCGGGGTGTGAGAGCTTTCCGCAAGCGGCTGTACTGTAAGCTCACAGGATGCCCTGAGTATCACACCCCGCAAAGAAAACCCTCAACTAGACCGAAGGTTATACGTTACATACCCTCCATCATAAAAGGCAGTACTAAAAATTTCGAGGGCTGTCTTTCTTCCAATAGCTTACAGACTAGTGCCATACATGAGCTGGGAACGCAGCGCATATATACTCACAACCCCTAATTTTCAAGATCGTAACACCAGTGTCCCAGGCACACCAAGCCGAGTGACATTCCCTGAGTTTGCCCTTGGTGGGTGCTCTCGCTACGATACCCCACAGATCAGAACAGAGTCCAGTCGAACAGAAATATGGCTTCAAAAACCAGCGAGAGCGTGCCCACAGTAGATAGCCCCTTACTTCGTCCAACAGATACTCTATCACTCCCGCAGTGATAAGCTTGGTGTGTAGATCAACCCTAAGTTCTCTATTTAACTTCCCGTTTCTCCTCTTGGCATCCACCTGCCTCAGTCCTGTAGCACTTGAGAAACAAAAAATCCTCTCGAGTGATAGTTATTAAATCAAAATAAATTATACCCCCCTGCCCACCGTTCCTTCCCAACCCAGACCCCCCACTCAGAAGATTCCCCAGCACCGGCCTTTACCCTAAACCCCGTGAAAAACGAGGTACAGAGGGACAGTTCCCAATACTACTTTTCTCGAAATATGATATTAATACTTGAAAGTTCAAAACAGGTTAACTCAGATATCCCCCTTTTGATCGATCTCCCAGAGGTATGAGTTGGAATCAATTTTTGATTCACCACCCGCAACCATATCAAGTGGGCAGAAAGGGGCTTCCAATTTTGTGCCGGGTATGATACCACACAAGATGGTACAACTCTTTTTTAGTGTTACCTACGAACTTACTAAGTCTCTATGAGATTTTGGTAGATTCTCAGGGGTGTTGTTCTCAAGGAGGGAGATGAAAATGCATGCTACTCAGTGCAAAAAGGCCGTCAAACGAAATGTTTTTGCCTGGCAACTTGCTATGGACTATAGCGCTAAAAGCGGTAGGGGTGAGTGTGCGACCCCTCTTGCTATAGAGTCGCTCGCATACAAATATCGAATCCGTCGTGGTTCTAAAATTCAAAATAATCCAGTGGACCTCTAATGAGAAAAACGGGAGTGTGGGGAGGGGTTACAAATTTCCCCTCCATGATTCCTGGCACCACACTGTACGGCACCTCTATTCAGGAAGATATTGTGTTACAGAAAACAGTCGCCGTCCGAGACCCCAAATATCAGTTTCTACACTATTAAAACATGCGAGTGACAAGCAATGACACCGACACTCGAAAAATCACACCCAAACAACAAACCAGGACCTAAGTTGCCCATCTCAAACCAAACCCCCCATAAAAGCCCCCGATGCTAAGCCCCCACCCCGGCAAACGGCTCCCTATTCCTAACCTCCAGATCAAACAACTTAATCCCCACCTCCTCCTCAGCAATCATACTATCAAGGACTTGAGCCACAGACCCAAATACAAGCATCAACTCTTTTCCTCCTCCCGTACCTCTAACCTTTTTCATCTCCTCATTCACAGCCTTCCTCTTAAGCACCAGCATCCCCAACTTTTGCAACCCGGCGAGCCTCGCGTCCTTATATGTCTTCAACAAGCCCTCATCACGGAGATCCCTAACTGCCTCGCGCCCTAGCGTGCCATGCAAGACGCCTTTCGCACCCGAACCAGTCAGGTCGATTAGCAAGTCGCGGAATTTCCGAGTTGCTTTGAAGCCGTCGGCCCGGACAGAGATGTTTGCCCTGGAGTTTTGAAGCCGGGTTTGCAGTTCTCGGCTGGCCATTTGATAGGTAGCCCTGTCTATGGAGTGGATAAGCGAGTGGAGGTTTGCCAAGAAGTTTAGGTTTTGGGTCGTTGGGGTTAGGGCAAAAAGGAGGTCGATTTTTTGGGTTATCGAGGAGGACATTTTCTCTTTGTCTTTCTTCTCCGTTTTGGTGGGTGTGCAGTGTGTGATGACGGGTGATGGGTAAGTGGTGGTGGTGAGAGAGGGTTTCGAGTTCAAGATATAAATATCACGAGTGAGATATTGTATGGAAGAGACACACTGCCATCGTCTGGGGTCAGAACACATAAGTTACTATTTACTAAACGTGCTCAATTCAACTCCACAACCGTGGAACTAATAGAATAAATAGAGAGCAAAAGTCGAGAAACCACTTTATTTTTCCCCGTAACGTCCAAGTTAAGCCAAGTCACAAACTCTGTTAGGCACCCCTTACACAACTTCAAAAATGCTTTTGTCTCCAGTTTTCCAACTGCTGCTTTTTACATCCCTCCTCCATCATTCCGGGCCTTCCGCTGCCCAGGCCGCAGAAGCCCAAACCCCCCAACCGTCCTACATCCCCATCTGCGAAACCTCCCTCTCATCCCCCTCCTCCGTCTCAGTCATATCAGCCGCAAAACTCCTCCTCGCGAACCCTCCCGGCCGAAGATGCGAACAAAACAACATATCGGGCACGAGATGCACCACTATAGCCACATACGAGGGCGCAAAAATTGGCCTCTGCGGGAACTATAAGAGTTGGATTGAGTGTGCGCATGTGGGCAGGATGGTCGTTAGCCTTGCGTTGTATAAGGATTGTAGCATTCCGACTGTTGGAAGGGGGAAGGATGGAGGGGTGGATTTGAGGAGATTCGGGGGGCAAATTAAGGTAGAAGGGTTGAAGGTTGTTATTTTTTCATAGAAGGGGGATTATTTGGCTAGCCTCACTTGTCAGCGCTGCATCCACGGGTTGAGGTGTTTGAAGTTGCCATACTTCCATTGTATTTTCTTTATATAAAATCGTCCATAGAACTAAAGTTTTCTTGCCCCCCCACCATATGAATTTTATACCCGTTCATAACCACTCTTCAGTCCGATTGAAATATGTCAACAAAAACCTAACCCCATACTGATATTTCAGTAATTAATTCCAGCTGCATCCCTACATCATGGCGCATTATTCAGTAGTTCTATCCCATACCTCAAAATTCCCCCACCCTCCGCGCCCAAGCCCTTCGAGTCGAGCTCGATCTCTCAGACTCGAGCATAGGAGCATTCCCGTGGTTCAGAGGCTTTGTTTCCCAAATCTCTAACACTTCTATCCTTAGAGATTTCTTCGTCCATCACACTGGTACGCATTCAGTATCATGGTCCAAAACCACTGTACTGCATACCGGAACCCGACATCCAGCATGCCCTATAATCAAGTCGTACACAAGCCACTAGTACCGGTATGCCCGCTACAGCTCTTAAGGAGGGATCCAACGGCGAAGCCCCCCGAGGTCCCAATTTATGGTACAAGCGGCCGGTAGACACTTTCCCCCCAGATATCATGGGGTCTGCAGCATCTAGTCTCTTACCCCAAACCCGACCCAGGATTCTCAAGCCCTACAATCAGTTCACTCTAGCCGATCACTTTAGTTAGGTTTATCTACTGCTCGGCGTGGGCCAATGAGACATAGAATGATTTTTCAAGTCTCTCGCAGAAGCCAGTGTTATGGGCCAGGACGGCCCCCCCCGCCTTTTCTCGTTTTTAACTCCACCCTCTTTTTCTCTTTCCTATGAAGACCATTAATAGTAACTTTGCTATTTTTACTTGTAATCTAGTATCTGATCAATAGATCGTGAACAGTCTAGCGAGCAGAGGTATTGCCAACGGCAATAGGCATCGCAGTTATCAAGGTAGAGAAGGAAACAAAACTAAATATAAACCCAATGAAAACAAATACAAGACCAAAGATTGGCCGTAGTAGAACCGTAACAATAAGAAGAAAATTCGTGCCCGTCACCTTAAATTTGATGGAGACCAGCGACGATAGCCGAATGATAAACGATGATTCTTGGTATCACTGTTCCACCCAACAATCTCCTAAGCTGCCGTAAAGCATTCAATCGCAAGCCCATTCCCCTCAGTCCCCATTTTGCTAGACATAGGACATTTTCTAGGGTAGCTATGAACAGTTCTTGTTCTTTTCCAAACATTTCCTCACATAATAATATAATAGACTTCCTGGAATTTCCTATGGTTTGCCAAGTCACAGGACCCGAACAGCCACATATCACTCCTTCTATCCATAACTAATATCTTTATCTACCGCTCTACCATTCAGGAACTATCCAATGTTTCCCCTGGCCAGCACATATTGATCTGAGCTTCCCTGTCGAATCAATCTGATCACCGGTGTATGTTCCGAAGGAGACTCGGAATAACGGCATCCTACCGAGTGCCCAAAAGCTTTTGCCACAAAGATCGCCACCGCCACCATAAAGAGTGAATTAATTGTCAACGGATCAAAGGCAACGAAAAGGCGCTTGTCGGTATGCGCTCTGCATACCTTGATAGGTTGCCGGTCATTGCCGTGGATAGGGGTATAGAGGGCACAGTATGAAAGCAGTATATCCAGCCGATGTAATGATATTAGTCCGTGATTACTATGTTGTGTGGGCTGGATTCCGGTACAGCACGAGTAGCCACGAAGGGCTTGACCTCTTGAACTAGTCCGCTTCATGGGGCCGATGAGCGACCGGGTAATCCTAGCACCTCGGCACCTGCTACTCATAAAGAGTAGGAGTAGTTAATAGTGCTAGGGAAATTTTTGCACCTGGTAGGTAATGTATTACTACAGTACTGCAAAGTAATCGACCATGCCCTAGTTGGCAACGTGCGGACGACTGTGTATGCGCCACAAGATCATTTGCGCCTCCTTATTCGAGTGAGTGTGGATGATTATCAACACGCCAGTTTGACACATCTCTATTACTCCCTAAGATGACAGGGTGGTTCTACTAGCACAAGTACTTTACCCGGAAACAAGGGCTTGCAAAATATATGGCAAAAAAATCCGTGTGCATCTGAGCGCTCATACAAATCTGCGACCTCCGTTCCCGGGTACTTATTCCCTGGGACAGGTAGAGGGTAATTTAACGGAGTTACGTTATGCCCTTTGTATTATACGCGCTTCTCTCACATGCGAACCGTGTGCTTTTGCCCCATAGGTCGTATCATATCACCAGCTGCCTATGATCAGGGTTATGGTGATGAACCGAGACTATTCTTCCCCCTTCCACTCGCATTCCCAATCACAATCAGCGGAAGTCGCACTCTTGTCTCCTACCTAACTTCATTGCAAACACCTCGGAGCGGGAGGTTGCCCTGATTAGTCTAATGGCCCGGCAAGGGATCTGGCCAAAGGCGATATAAGTTCAATTTCTGTCCAAATAAGATGATCGCTCCGTAATTGGTTTGGTGGGGCTAACCATGCCGTTCAAAAGCTTGTCCTCCTACCAGGGCCTCACCAAGTCCAGCAAAGACAACCAACCTGCGACCTCAAACAACGCAGTTTACCGACCAAACCACGGCCTCGTATTAGAGGCATTAAGTCCGGGGGTTAGAAAACGTTTTTCGAGTTTAAGGTCTTCAGTGTATGTTTAAGGACTCCCCCGCACACAAACATGGCGGATCCACTCGAGACTTGGCACTCGAAAAAGCCCTTTCGACGCCAGCACTGGATGCCTCTATCCAAAACCTGCAACTAGTAAATCATCCTCCCGTGCCGTCTCCCGTCTTCACTCGTAGGACAAGTATGGGGTATATCGGGTATATCGTGCGCACACACAAGCCCGTAGAGAAATTCTGCAGGTTCCCCTAGTTTCTCCTAATAATGGTAATAATAGGGTAATAATAATAGTAAAGCCCCGGGCATCGCTTGGAGCCACGGTGCCGTACTGGGAGATCTGGAGAAATGGCAAGCGGCCAACATAGTGCAGATCCTATCACAGCACAGTAAGCACCAGAAAGCAAATTAAAGGGCTCCCAGACATTCCTCGCACTACAAAATTCAATGGTCCACTTACCTGAAGTTTCCCTAAAGCATGAAAGACATGAGTTTCGGTATGCTCAACTTGCGAAAGAGAACCCGGATGAGCACAGTGCCAGTCTTAGTGCGAGACCTTCCCACGCCCAATAAAATTGGAATCAGGTCGTCGGACCCTTCCTTGCTAACATTTCGCATGGTACAAGGGCCGATCATGCTACAAGTTACAGGCATAAAGAACCCGAACATTTGAGTCCGAATTTTGTATGGGCGGTCAGACACGCACAGACATTTTGCCATACAAATTCTTCATCCCTGTGTTCGGGTTCTTTATGTCCGTAACTTGTACAAGGTCCCGCAAGAAATTATGGAACTGTTACTTGAGCCAAATATTTTCTTGTCTGTTCCGGTTAATAGTTTCCTACCCCTGTACCTACCTGCAATGAACAAGCACCCGTCGGAGGGTTAGTGGACAGTTTCCTCAGGTTAACCCGCAAAATAATCCCTTCTTAGTGTAAAAACACCTCTCCTAGCCCTTGTAGAGAAAACCTTTAATGAGGTCAAAGGAAAAACTTCCTGGGATATACACTCACACCCCCGAGCAAGGCATCAAGCCCTCTCAATACCTGAGCCGGAATTAATTTATGCGCCACAAAATCCGTGTTTGGTGTGTCGATGTTCAACAAATTATCTTGGATGTACCTAACCGGTGTCGATGGCGCACAAATTAATTACAATAATCCAGCCCAAGTACCATACCGTACCCATAATTCCCCTAACGGTACTCGAGTAGAGTAGTAGACCCTAAACCCTTAGAGCACCCCCGGGACAAAAAATGATTGGAGTGGGGAAAGTGACTTACCGCTCTAAACGCACACTCCCGGAATATCCGGGTGTTCCCGAGTTATCGGAATAGTTTCCCGACTGGGGGAGCCGAGCGTTTTTTTTCAGATTTTTTTTCACTCAAGATTCTTTTGCGGGTCTGGATGGGGGGGGGGGGGGTAGAAAGCGTGGCAGGAAGCCCAATATCATAAATTCATCCTAGCTGTACCGATCTGGCATCCGTGGCAGGAAAGGATGGGGGTCCACTCGTTTATGATATGCTCCAAGCTCTTTGCCAAGAGCTGGGGGATTCACCCCTGTGCGATACTCATAATTCACCTGCTCGCCAAGTCTGCCCAAGAAGTCGTACCACGCTGTGCAGGTAGGTCACGGCACTTGTGCTGTAAGGTGCGGATTGACTGCCCCATCAACATCAGAAATCTCCTCCCCACGGGGGGGGGGAAGGGGACAAAAGGGTAAAATCCAATCGTGGAAGACGATAGAAATCGAATACCGGCATGGTGATCCAATTGGCCTATCAAGGAGATAAATTAAACGCCCTGATACGTGTGCGACTGTAGACGAGGCTGAGCCTAGGCACTTGAGTCACGACAATGACTCCCCCAGTTAGATTTTGGGGCATAAAATCCATTTCAACGACACTTTAAGTCAAGAACCGAGCCGAACTACATACCAACCGCCCAATCCACTACAATGCCCCCAATTACTAGAAGATCTAAAGAACAGCAGTTGACCAACTTGACACCCCCAACTCCAAAACCCAGAAGAAAAGCCAGTTCATCAAGAGTTGGATCTTCGTCTTCAGCCGCAGCCACTCCAGCTCCAGTAGATGATGGGACAGGGCCAGTGTATTTCTGGAAACCGCACGAAGTACCATTCGGTATCTTTTCTCAGTGGTACGAAGATGAATTTACTGCTCCTTTCGATGGGGAAGAAATGAGATTCGGCACAGCAGAGCAGTACGTACATTATTACCCCTGTACACATAAAACCTTATCAGTGTCCTGAGGGTAATCTTTTGGTACCCCACAGATACATGATGTATAGCAAAGCAGTGCTATTCAACGACCCAGATACCGCCGCAGAGATAATGAAAACGACGAATCCCTCGACCCAGCGTGCGCTAGGTCGTAAAGTTCAAGACTTCAACGATGTGACATGGGCAAAGAATAGGTCCCGGATTGTGGAAGAGGGGAGTTATTGGAAGTTCAAGAAGGAACCAAGTCGGCTTTTGGAAACGGGTGACAGGGAGATTGTTGAGGCCAGCCCCCGGGACAGAATTTGGGGTATTGGGTTTGGGGCCAAGAATGCTGATGTTGGAAAGAGGGATAAGTGGGGTATGAACCTGCTGGGGAAGGCGTTGATGGAGGCGAGGGAAAGGCTAAGGAGGGAATTGGAGCCAGAGGTGGATTCGAAGGGGAAGGAGTAAGGCTAGCTGAGGGACAATTACCACCATGGGGGGAGCTCGAAGCCCATTTGTTTGTGTGCACGCAAATCGCAGAAGGGATGCGCAGCAGGCTCATATTTGCGTTCTTCTTCCTTTCTCCGATGCTTCTTGCCTGCTTTCTTGCTTTCTTTTCTTTCCTTCTTTATTCATTTCTTTCTTTCTCGCCTCATTTCTTTTCCCTCATCCTTCAGTTGGTTTTGATCGTGCATAGCGAAAAATAAGGACACCCCACGACCTCTGTATCACATGGCTTATGCGGAGGATTCCACAAATGGCGCATTAGGATCCCGGGATTGCTTCAAATTCTTTCCCCCATTTTCTGCAGACTCCTTCTCGTTTAACGGAGGGCCTTCCGTAACGTTTCTGGGGTATCCTATTGATCCCAAATGCCTGTAAGACAATGAAAAGACAGCGGAAGCACCGTTTGCGCCCTCCACGCACACTTTCAATGAGCAAGGTTCATTGGCTTGCTATCAACGGTATCATTGGAGCGTTTATCATGGTAAGTTTCTCTACTAGGCTTTGGTATCCTAGCACCATGGAAAATCAGAAAGGACCTAAAACAAGAAAAGAGAACGCCTAGAGAACACAAGCATTGGATGGAGATGAAAATGTTCGAGTGTGAGTGCTAGATACCATGTGATTAGAGGACAGGGCCTGTTAGAGACAACTCTAAACGCAATATACACTCGCCAGTAACAATCTGAAGAAATATCTATACAAGAATTCTGGACTGCCACGTCTCAAGCTGATGATAACCCTCCCCCCCAACCCCCTCTTTTCCGACAAATCCAACACTCTAACTGAAATGAAGGCATCACCATTATCATCAAGAAGACCAACATCACCGCCTGCAATACCCCGAACTCCCTATAATAATAAGTCATAAAATTTCCCCTTCAATTCAGTCCCTCAGGCCCGCAGCTCAGCGGCCGCGATCACTCTACTAGTACATAACAATTTACAAGTCGCTCAACCCCCCCTCTCGGGTATATGGCTATCATCGGCGATCACTTTTCCTCCCTACCCCCCACCCCCTTACTTCTGCTACGAGCTCTGTCCCCCTTCCCCGCTAGAAGAGCACCGACCCCGGTAGATGATCGACGGACGTCATCGCGTGTACCGAGTGATAAAACATGATGTCTAATTATTGACCGGAGAGGAACAGGAAGAGGAAGGTACGGGAGGAGCCGGGTTCTAGGGTCGGGTAGGCAGAACAGGAGTGACCCCGTGTCATCTCCTTAACTGATATTGGTAGTTATTCGTCGTAGGTTAGAGGTGGCTAACCTCGCAGTCCAAATCTCAAGCTTACCATGCTAGGGGCCTCTTGCGGCCGGCGAGGCAGAAACGTTCCATTCTGTTGTTGCTGCTTTGCTCCTCTTCACTACAAAAAGATAGAAACCATAATAATAAGAGAAAAAAAAGACAGCAGCTTTTGGTTAGCTGGCTGGCTGGCTGGCCACATCTCGGAAATAGAGAAACATCCCTGGTAGGCTAAATTTGAGCGATTTCGGAGGTTCCTATATTACAATTAATTGCTTTCTCAAATTCCTCCCCAAACCAAGGGATTGAAGAGTTTTAAATTCTAAGACTTTCTGTTGCTCTGCTCGTAGGGCGGAGATGAAGGGAAAGCCGAGGGAAGGAGGGAAGAGAGAGAAAGAAAAAAAAGAGGAAAAAAACAAACAAAGCCATTCATCCGAAGCTTGCTTTTTCTTAACATTAGTAATCGGGTGATGTCGGCAGCCCACCTCTCGATTGTAATAATTGGTCTCGTTTCGGATTGTATTAAGTTCAGATGTATCACTTCAATTCCTTTTCTCCTTTTTTCTCTCTTCTCTCTTGCCCCCGGCTCCCTGGGTAGCCCTCCGACCAAAAGTAACCGTCTGATCACTCCGTCCCCGCAATGCTTACCGAACGCTTCCATCTGATTTTCAGGAACTGTTTATTTGACCCTAGCGTGTTTCAAGCGGGGGGTGGGCCTTTGTTCCATTCTTCCATTTTTTTCCTGATTCAGATTTAGGACTTGCCAATCCCCAAAGAACGTGGGAATCTGCACGCCAAGCCTCTGAAATCACACCCAAATCTACGGAATACGGTACTTTTGACGTTAACAGGCAGCTGCTGTGGTTCACCACAACTGGTAAGGGTGCTGTGCTCTGCAAACGACATGTTTTTTCTTCTTCTCCCTCATCAGCCAAGCCAAGCCAAGCCCCTCTACGACATTTTTTTTCCTTTACAATTTCTCACCGGATGTGTGCTCCTAGGAGGCAAGGGGCACCCGAAAGCAGGGGTCCTAATTTGCATGATGCTCGGATACGCAAATATTTCTGCCATATATTTCCCTAATCCCTGCTTTTGGGCACTTTTTCGTCTACTACCAGTGAAAACACAAGAAAGCTTGGGACTGCGCAAGTTTTTCCATCCCGTGCGCCACTGGTCAAGAATTGAACCTTTTGCCCAAAACGGGATGCCAATGGATGATATCTTGGTGTGATATATGACTTGCGAGCCACCTTAGTTGAGCCATGATAATAAAATTAGTTGAGGCCCAGGAATGGCTAACGCTCCCGTACCATGGGACACCGGATCTACCAAGACGGGATGCCACTGCAGCCTTGGCCTGTGAGGATGTGGGTAGGGGCTGGTAACTTATTTGCGCTGTACTGCACAGTCTACGTCGTTATTTCGTTTTTTTTCCCACCTACTTTTCTCAGGTTGCCTCAATATGCCACATGACTTTGATTTGAAAAGTAAAAGAAAAGAAAAGAAAAGAAAAAAAATGACGCTACTTCTTTTTTTGCCTGAGCAACTTGTACATGTAGCACAATTTGCAAGTGCCAAGAGATTGTTCGCGAAAAAGCCCTTCGGAATCCCTTAATCACCCAGAGACATCGCCACTGCAATGCCAAATGTCTGTTCTTTTCTCACCCAGTGGATGTATGAGGCTTGTTTTGGTTTGGTTGAGACGAAGAAGGGGGGCGCTTTGTCTAGCCTCAGTTTTGATATCCCAGAACAGTGGCATTGATTAGAGTTCCCGTGTGCTTGAACCTTGCTCTTACGAGTGATGGGCGATCGCCTTACTGGCAAGAGGCAAGGGCAGGCCGGGCAGGAGAGGCCCAGTGGGTGTGGGGCGGCCCAAGGGCTGGTGGGTGGGTCTGGGGGTTTTTCTGTGCTGCCGGTCAAATAGGGCAGGAGTTGGGCACCCCTGCTGGTGGTCCAAGCCATTGGCCAATTCTCACTGTGACTGTCAAAGTTAAACACAACGGTTTCGCCCAGCCTATTTGTCTGGGAGTACCGGTATGATACTAGTAATCTTACTTTTAGGGTGTCTGAGGGGCATGCCACCTTTTCAGTAGGGGTTTTCAAAGTTAAAAAAGTTGACGAAAAGTAGGTTACTGTGGCGTTTTGGGTAAGCTTGGCATACACAAAAATGGTTAATTTACAATCACTTTACCATACCATACCATACATT
>Ga0307510_10002850_pt1 | contig 19865 bp, 12 predicted proteins | sample 12_EM_MG_FD_207224 | JGI IMG/M metagenome (GOLD analysis project Ga0307510, IMG submission 207224) | Populus trichocarpa ectomycorrhiza microbial communities from riparian zone in the Pacific Northwest, United States - 12_EM | ecosystem: Host-associated > Plants > Roots > Unclassified | place...
TTTATAATTATGCTTGGGTCTTTGAAGACATATCAACCCTTTCTTGACAATCGTTGAAATTGGTTATTAAAGCCTCTAGCTCAGTACTGGTTTGCATCCAATGTGTTCTAAATTCTTCTTGCTCCTTCTCAGCTCGGTTTCTAACTGCTTTTTCTTCTTCTAGTTACTTTTCTAAAAACATGATTTTCTTATCCTTTTTCTCCAGTTGTTGCTCTATAAACTTTCTCAATTTCTCTTTATTGAGGAGTTGCTCCTTGAGGGATATCTTAGGGGCTTTGTGCCCACCTCCATTTGGAGCTTTTCTAGTTGTTCTCTCAACTCCTCCTCGTTGCTAATTCTTTTTATTTTATTCGGTTCAACAGCTTATGAAGTCTCGGCTTTAAATCCAAGAGTTATGAGGATGGTGACTAGTGATAGATTTCTCAACTTTAGATACTTTTCACTAGTAATTAGATCTCTCAAACCATTTGATTCCTTCTTGACCAATACTAGAAGCTTCCAGTCTTGTTTGATGTTCTCTATAACTTTCAAAGCAGATTGATCCTTGAATCACCTAGAGAATTGGGATAACCCGACCATCCTTGGCACATGTTATGCCCCAAAGTTTCCTCACAACCAAAGTGGGTGCATAACTGACATATCCGGTCACTCTCATCAGAGACACCCATCATTTTTGCCCATAACTTATCAAGCAATTTGTTGCTCTTATGTATGAGGCTTTCCACTTCATTCTCTTTGCGGGATTCCTTGCAATTTTACTTTCTATTTTTCCTCGCTCAGGTCCTTCCATTCATCTTCTTTAACTATCTCCAATGATCTTTAACTAAACCACCATAAGTTGTTAAATACAGACTTCTTGGTTTCTATATGGCTAATCAGTCATATGTATAACAACTATTCACAACATCTTATTGATCCCTTGCCAACCCTTCTACAATGGTTGAGTGTTAAGATAGTTTTTTCTAGTAATACCGTAGTGATATTTATATGAGTGTTTTCATATGAAACAAAAGCTGCTGCCGCCTCTAAACTGATTATTCCAGTGAGGTTTGGAAATAACACAAACCCGGAGATTTCTAAAGCAAGTATTCTGCCATTTTCTTTAAAATCTAGAGTCATTCTTTCTCTTTTCAAATACCTCTTCAATCATCTTCCACTTTAGGCCAATACCACTTTTCTTCAATATCTAATGGAGATCTAAAACTTTGATCAATTTAGCCAATTCAGTTAGCACTTTGTCGTGTCTTTGATGGAAGTAGATTTTGTATAAATTTCAAGGGAATTCAGTAAGTAAGGGGAATTCAGTCAGTAAGTCATATTCTTCCAAAGTAAGACACATGTTTACATTTCTAAAAGTAAATCACCTGTACTCGACATCCCAACAATGCATCAAGGCTTCAATTGCTAAATATTGCACGAACACCTTCATGATTCCCATTATTCTCCTATATTTCTTTAAAAACCCATCCTCGCAGATTTGAACTTTCTGTGAATATTTGATTAATTGTTTTTAGTGCTCTCCTGATGAGCTTTCTGTGAATATTTCTGTAATAATAGCGATTTTGGCAGCAATTACATAAATCAAAACTGTCAAGTCTGGAACTTAGAATGCAGGTTTTTTGAAGCTTGATGATTGTGAAGTAAAGATACATGCCACGAAAAGAATATATCGAGTTACACATGAATGCTTCTATTGTAATTCATTTTTGAAGAATGAAGAAAGAGCCTTCTCCTACAAAACATTAAAGACCCAAAAAGAAAATTTTGCCAAAACTCAAGGGGTTATCAACTGAATGAAGTACAAAGTGATGAAAAAAAAAAAAAAAACAAGTTCCTGTAAATCAATCTATCATCATCTTGTTAGGGAAGTAAGACTTTCGCAATAACTGGTAAGATTTTCTGCAGAGTGCGGTAGCATCTTCTTTCTAAATGTTTTCTTTCTCACATCATAGTAGAGCAGATGATTACTGGCTGAGTTGAATATGATTTCTCCATCCTTGATGCACTGGACTTCTCCAACAAAATTCGGATGAATTCTGCTTGTGTCGATCATGCATATTTTTACCCACATGCTATTCTTGTGATCCGCCAGTTTCCATACTGCCACATGAGAGGATGCTAATGTCTGTATCATGCACAAAGTCCCTCGTAGTTCCACCAGTTGCGTTGAATTTCGAATTGGTGATCTCCAGTCAAGATTAGAAGTAGGAATCCAGTCTGCAGGATGAGTAATGGTCATAAACTTCTCGTATCTAATATTGAACGATACAATGAAATCGTTATGCCTGTTGAGGGCTTGCTGACGGTCGATTTTCCAGTAAATTGTTTCGTTTGCAAAAGCTGGAAGACTGAAGTGATCCACCAAATACGGGCACTGATCATTCATCACCCTCCATGAAAATCCTTCTTCCCCTGGAGCAAGAGTGAAAACTGAGCACTCTAAATGAAGGCTTGATGGTCTTCGAGGAATTAACCGCACGATCTTGTGTCTTCTTATTGAGCTCAGATACCCGACCCCAAATCCTGCTATTTTACTTTTATAATCCGGCAGTGCTAGAATTCGACGAGTGCTAGGGTTACACACATGAATACGTGTGTCAGTAGAAAAGACAAGCAAACCAAAGCAACCTGGCAATATGAGTTTAACAGGTTCATGCACCTTAATTTGCATCAGACAGATGTTTTTCCCCTCAGTATCTGTCGAAACAAAGTTATAAGCATATCGGTATCCGAGGTGTTCAAGAGGGTTAAAATCAAAGTCAGACAATCGAAAAAGGAACCGAAGATTCCTCCACGACCGACTGTGGTGCAAGGCTTGGAAACCAGGATCTGAATTAATCATGCAGTACCATAACTTGCATACACAGTTGAACCTTGAGAGAGTCTTCACAGGAAGTCTTGATAAAATGTCTGCTATGATAACATGGTTATTTGTGAGGTGAGAAGCCATCCCCTTTTGTACTCTCACTTGATTTTGAGCCCTTACAATATTTGAGAAATCCATCTTCGATAATTCTTTTCTGATAGTAGGGACGTAGTATTAGAAAAATAGGAGTTCAAGAAAGCAACCCTTTATAAAACAATAGAAAGATCTTAGAGCTCCATGGCTGATAAAACTGCAATGAAATCTAACCACCGCCCATAGTTTTATAATTTTGGAAAGTTGTTGGTTTCCCTTTCTCAATTTCACTGTGTTATTGTCACCTCTCGGATGTGTGGATTGAATTCCATCCCCCAGCTTTCTTTATTGACAAAAAAATCCGTCCCCTCTACTTTACTGGTATTCTATGATTTATGTGATTCGCTTGTGAGATCTACTCATTCAATGCATAATACTTTTTTCGGTAATTAGAAACTTGGAAAGAAAGTTTGGTGAAAGACTTGCATTACTATCAAGATTTTCATACCTAACAATTAATCGAATCTTATATAATTAAATGCTTTTGGTAAATATGTTAGATTCCTAAAAGACTATTATTCTCTGTATTATCCATTTCCTATTTAGCAGCAAAGACTTTTCCTGGCTTAACTTTTCCTGCCTAATTCTGAGGAGAATTTAATTAGGTTTACATAGATACATTGTACTTGCCTCTGTCATTTCCTTCTCTTAAACGTTAAGATTTACTCAAGGCTACCTGTTTATTTCTTTTCTTCTTTCCTTGTAAGATAAACTTGAGGTCCTCTTTTTCTCCGTAAGATCTTTGGGGTCTCGTGATCTGTTACAAATTTATGCAAATGCATAATCTTTTTCATATTATTGATTATGGGATATATTGTTTTGCTGATTTCAATCAAAGAAACTATATAAATGGGCTTGATGTTGTGTTCTTACAAGTGTTTTTCTCTGTTTGAATTTAGGCTTGAGTCTGTTTCCTGATCTTCATATTGTTCCTGGATTTGGCAGTTGACACATTTTGGATCCACTTTGTCATTTGTTTGAATCTCTTACCAGCAAGGGCGGAGCCAGAAATCTTTTTTATCCTGGGCTATGAACAAATAAATAAAAATTGTTTTTCAATATCCATCATTGAATAGACACTCTGATTTTAGACCCTTTGTTTTCCATCACTTCATTAATGATGCATGGAAATTTTCGCATTATAAATCGAAGGATAAGCTAAGAAATCATACTCCATACCGATAGGAGTTAAGGAGGTGGCAAAAAATGTGGTAAGTGCGTGAAATATCATGAAGTTCGATTGAGTATTTATTTATTTATTTTTATTAACATGAATATCCGGGTCAGCTCACGTGTATCTCGATTAATCTTATGGGTCCTAAAGTTAACGACCATGTAAACCTCCAGTGGTCTTCAAGTTTGTGGGATTCAAACTAGTGATCTTTAGGGAGCAAACCGAGAGCCTGACCAATTAGGCTACACTCCTCATGGTTGATTGAGTATTTATTTGCTGCTATTAGATGGGGCTAAAGAGTAGAAAGCGTTTGGGAACGCAAACCGCGTTCCCCTAAAATTCAAAATTTTTTGGTTAAAAATTAATTTTTTGGTATGTTTTGAATCATTTTGATGCGTTGATTTCAAAAATGATTTTTAAAAAATAAAAAAACATCATTTTGATATATTTCAGCACGAAAAACACTTTAAAAAACAACCGCAATCACAATTCCAAACTTATTTTTTTAATTTTATTTTTTTAAAATTAAATTTTTTAGTGTTTTTCTATGAATCAAATACATATAAATTGGGATATATAAAATGGGTTCTTTTCTCCAAAATAGAAAATCCTAGAGATTTATTCAATGAGTAAGAAGAGAAATTAATGAGATGCCAAAGGCTAAGAAGCCCAATGAAAAGGTACAAGGCTAATATGGAATAATGCAGAGGGAATATTTACATATACGGATTTGGAAGAAGGTAAATAAAAAGGCTATACTTATAAGATGGATATTACGTTTTTTTAAGATCTATTTTTCTACCTGGGCTACAGCCCACCTCAGTCTTCTATGCTCCTCCGCCCCTGCTTACCAGTGATTCTGATATGAGCATTCATTTGTTTTGTGCATGAACAATGGACTTCCATTGTTATTATTGTTGATACTCGTAATGTTACAATATTTTCATGCTACCTTGGAGTTCCATCTCTCCTTTCCATCTTTGAAATGCGAACAACAGGCAGTGCTCAAAGATGTGCTTGAACTCTGGTTTTTTCATGCTGGGAAGCCTGTGAAACTCAATTGCCATTGAGGTTGCCCTTATCCATCCCTTATGAAGTTGGGTAAACAACACATGACAGGTTCGCATTTGGGGCCCGAATGCACCAGGAGATCAGTAACATAATTTATGTTTTGTTCCCTTTGCGCAAACTGACGAGCTTTCAAGTTCAAAAGATCCCTGTGCAGCATATCAGTCTATTAGGATTTCTTATTGAAAAAGGAAAACAGGGGTAATGTGTCGATGGAAAAGAATGGTTTTGGGAGATTGCTTGGTCAAGAAAACCTTTCTGAAGTTTACTATGGGAGAAACCTTAAAACTGGCCAGACAAATTCTGAAAGAGCGGCTGATGGATCAGATCGATTGATAGATATCTGTCATCGAACTGGTTAACATTCAAATGTGCTGCATCTGTATGAGGTTATGGCCGCCAAAGAAAAAATTACCATGTTATAGAATATGAAAAAGGTGGCAAACTCTTCAATAAGGTAGCGAAAGGAAGGCTCAAAGGAAGTATTTTTCAAGAATTAATTCATGCGCGCAGTGAATTTTTTCCGTAGCAGAAGTGTTTATTACCGATATCTGAAACCAGAAAACTTCTGGATGAGAATGCATGGAGATTTGAAAGTTTTAGAGATTGGTTTGAATGCTGCTGCCGAGTCTAAGCCTCAAGATTGTATGCTCCAAACAACTTGTGGAACTCCTCCGCATGTAGCTCCTGAAGCTATTCCCAGAAAAGGCTACGTCTGGGCGTCAGGGCCAAAGCTGACATCTTGCCTTACCGGGTGATCTTGTTTGTTTTGCTGGCATTTTATCTACCATTTCATGATGCAAATTTGAGTTCGATATACTGTAAAATGAGCACAGCTGAGAGTATAATTCCCTAACTGGTTTTCAATGGAAATTGTACAATGAGCACAGGCTTTTTTTTATTTTTTTAATAAGAGTAATTGTATTAAAAAGAAGAAACTATATAAAGTACGAGAGGCATATCTCAAGAAGTACAAATACTTCTTACTTTTATTTACCTGACAAAAAATAAAAAGCAAAAAAAGCAAAAGCTAAAAAGAAATTGAAAAAGGACAAAAAAGATTGTGAAGATAAATAACAAATGAGGCGGTCGACTAGTTCCTAGAAATCTCTTAACGGGTCAACCGGTTGATTACATATAAAACTGTGCTAGATAGAATCTTGAAATTAGCAAGAGCAATGATATCTCATGACTCTTGGAGGTACCAAATTGTCATAACCCGATTCCCGGATCCATGACCGGCACATAGTCAAGGTCCTCCTCTAGAGTTCCATACCTATGCAAACCCATACTCACATACAAACTTATCCTTTAAATAATTCAATCAAAGTTCAACACAACAGTAATAACAAAACTAACTTCATAATATAATTTAATTATCTTAATACAGGAGTTAATACAAATTCATAGTTGTGGAGCACTAATTATATATAAAGAAAAAATACTAATTACAACCAAAAGAACAGGTTCTGAAGGTCCAACAAAAGTGACCCGCTAACAAGTTATAAGCCTGAAAATGATAAATAATGAGAGGATGAGTTCAATAACTCAATGAGTAGATAATGTTCAATATACATACACGAGGTAATACAACAATAAGGAATTTATATACAAATATGGCTTTAGATTCTTATAGAAAAGTTTCTCAAATAGGCCACAATAAAAATATCATAAGGTAAAGCTCGTTAGAAAATCAAAATGCAATGAGCATGAAGATCTTTACTGCGGGATGATCAGTCCACACAAGTTGGTGAGTACTCCCCTAACCAACTAGGTTTCAGATATGATGTGCACAAAGACTAACACTACCTTGTTAGCATGAGTATTCTGACTGACATATCATATGTTCATATCATGATCAAACAAACAAATTCATATCTTAAGGCGCAACGTATGACATCAATCAAATGAGGAGCTATCAATTCAGAAGTTAATTTAAAAGTATATATTGGCTCATATCAAGAATTCAGATTCAACAGTTGAACATGCTTTATCATAACAAGAATAATAATTAACATATATTTTATCAAGAAGCATGGTCCAATTCATATTAACAATTTAAATATTTATACTATTTCTCATACATATAGAAAATTATTCACTCATCTGACTCAAAAGCGAATAGAACTCGAAAGTAGATACCAGAAGAAATCCTACTGATATCTCGCAGATAGAAAATCAGGATTATCTGAATACAAAAGGAGACATACTAAAAAATAACTTGAAAAGAACTTACAACCTATTTAATACATTTAACTAAGAGTCTAAATCATAATCCTATATATTTATGAACCAAACTAGTTATTTTTCTCAAAAACCCAAAAATTAAATGGTTTTCTCGAAATTTAATTCAAAAGAAAACAAAAAATAAAACTTGATAAAAATTCACCATAAAACCCACAATTATTCATCAAACCAATTTGAAAAACAAAAATTATAGCTAAGGACCAATCTGAAATTTTATTAGATTTTAAGGGGTCAAATTGGAGGACCAAACTGAAAATATTATAGGCAAACTGGACCGTAGAAAGAACCAAATCCCAATTCCTATTATGATCACTCACTATACACCTCAAAAGGTTGCCTAAACTCGTGTTAACCACCTCAGTTTGACCATCAATTTGAGGGTGGTAGGCACTAGAAAACTTCAATTTAGTTCCCACCATATACCAAAGGGTTTTACATGGACAAAATTGTAAATGCATGAATCGTAACAAGTAATAAAGTGATAAGTAAAGTATTGTCACACGATGATCTGCAAAAATTACTAATAACTACCAAAATCTCTTAAATTGTGATAGATTTGAAAAATTGAACGAGATAGTTTACTAAACCAAAAAAAATATTTAAAATCAATCAATCAATTAATTAAGTAGTATTGAATTTAATTTTAATGGATTCTAGGATTTCTGACTTACTGTAACTATTACTATGTGAATTTTCTCAATTGAATTATTTATTTTTATTGTTGATAATCAAGTTTTACTAATATAATCACTATCTTTCGAGCATCAATGAAATATTTCAACAAGCAAACTATATACATCTCTATGAAAATTCTGAATTTGTCAAAATTCACTAAGTACCATAAAACCCTTAAAGATTACACAAGTTCCATAGATATCTCTATGTTATAGATGTCTTGGGGTATTTCAAACAATAGCTGAAATAATTATGTCTCAAATTAAATCCCAAATCATGCAGATGTTGGCCAAACATTTGTATCCATTTTTGTATGAATTTATAATTTAACAATTGCTCTTTATCAAATGCATGCAAATTTCACTTGTTTAAACTTGAACAATGGGAGATTTTGGATTCAAATTCTTGAATAACTTTGGGTCCTCATGATCAATCAGAAGCTTAGCATGACTTTATATAATGACTTGATGATTCTTTCTCACTATACTGCGAGCCTGATCAATTTTTTTAACGTAAAAAAATATCTTGTTATTGCTAATGTGTTTCATAGTTAAAAAAAAATTTAACAATGTCAACACCTGATATAACCCGATCAATTTGACGGGTTCAAAGAAAATCTAGATCTTTTTTAAAAAATATTGAGATGAAAACTATTAGATCGACTTAGATCAATCAAGTTAACTTGTCAAATCCGTGATCTGGATCATAAGACCAAGATAACCCATATAAAACAAATCAAAGAAATTATAAAATCAAATTCTCAATTAATCCAATATTAAAGAATGAAATCGAAAAAAATCAATTAAAAAAAATGACCAAAAAACAAACAACTCAAGTTAATCTCTCCAAGCCGCAACCCTAGTAATGAGTGAGAGATAACCTTATAGAAAACAAATAAGAAAAAATTATAAAGTCTAATTCCAAATCAATCACATCTTTAATGATGAAATTAAAAAAAAAATTCAACTAAAAAAGGACATAAAAAACCGAGTTGACTTTTATAATCCCCAATCCAGATTTTAAGACTAGGATAAACAAACCCAATACTAAATGATGAATTTAAAAAAAAATTAAAAAAAAAAAAAAAACTCTTCAAATAAACAGTGCTCTATAAAACTGAATTCCATCATTTAGGTTATGTTAATAATAATAATATGTCCGGGTTCCATGTAGAGCTGGCATGGCTTGATAGAAGACGCCCCCAATTCCGAGTAATGGAGGATTAACTGTGATGATTAATCAAATAAATATTTTTTAAATTAACTTAATTATTGCTTGTAAAACAAACTGCAATTAATTAATATTTTTGTGTTTATATCGAGGGAAGCGTGTATGCAGTAGAGAACATGAAATAACAGGAACTTTTTAGCAAATTAAGCGTATCATGAATCAGAACGGTTTACAAAGAGAGTAATGCCATAGAAACAAAATTTAATTTGAGACATGTGGCGGAATGACAGTTACTAATTATTCTTATATGAGATCAGTCATTTATAATCCATAGTACACATATTTTACCATTTATTGACACATCATTTTCTATGAGAATTTAGCATGAAGAAATTTGTTTTTAAATAACTTATTTAAAAAATAACATGTAAAAGTAAAGTAAGATAGAAGATACGAAGATAGTAGAGACAGAGAAAGTAAAACATAACATGAGACGAAGATATAATTGTGATTACTAATGGTGTTCAAGTCCCTATATTTTGTTTTGTTGATGATGAACTCCTTGATAAAATATAAAAAAAATCTATTTTATCTTAGATTATATTTTTAAATATAGTTTATATTGAGTGTTAAAATTAGTAGTAGTATAATAATCCTAGTTATAAAACCTGAACCATCTAATGTGCCATCCTAGGACCTAAACCGATCTGGGTTTTAAAAAATAAAACAGGGATTGACCCAACTTGACCTAATAAAAAACCCATTGATTGTTTTTTTTTTAAAAAAAAGATATGGTCAAAACGATATCCTTTTGATTTTTTATAATAAATGTTTTCTTTTTAATCTTAGTTGACCAAAGTCAACTCGAGTTGACTCTCGACTCATACTCTTGATTGAGTTTTAAACTTATAATAATAAATATTTTATCTTTACATGCCTTAGTTAAATGATTTTAAAATGATATTTTAGAAATAATAAATATTTCTTTTATGCATCTTATTTTGAAATTATAGAAAATCACTCCAAAATCATCATAAAAACATATTTATTTTTATATGTTTTTTTTTATCTTTTCAACCAAATATATTGTTGTTACATATCTCTATTTTTTCTGTTTGGTAATAATAACTAAATAATCTTTTATCTTATATGTTTTAGTTAAATAATTTTAAAATTAAAAGTTTTTTACAATGATATTTTAGGAATAATAAATATTCTCAGAAGAAATATCTACTCTACATATCTTGTTTTGAAATTATACAAATCACTCCAAAATCATCAAAAGAATATATTTTTATCTTTTCCGTCAAATATATTTTTATATTACTGTTTTTATTTTTATATTTCGAGATAATAACTAAATGCTATCTAAAATTTGTGTGCCGAATTTGATATCAAATGTCCTCTGACGATGATCCTATCTATGACTATATATGCAGAGGGATGAGGACCACATTGCATGCAACGTCAATGGCATAACTCTCTGTACCAGAAGAACAAGTTCAATTTCCAAAAGAGGAAGAAGGCTAGGGAGGTAGCCTCGTCCATATTTGGCAAAATATGTCACAGTTTCAATCCTCACCGCCCAATTTCTCCAACATTGGAAACCAGCCACCAACATAAAATATAAGTAAATTGTGAATACCCAACATGTCTATTTCCAAGAAAGAAATACTAGTAATATCTAAGCAATAATTAATAAAGAAAAATAAAAGGCATACTAAAATATGCACTATAAAGTGGAAGATAATGCTTCAATAATGGCAGATGGACCTAATTGCACAGTTTCAAATGAAAAAGATGAATGGAAGCAAGTGTTAGTTCCCTCCCTCGAAGAACAACAAAATAAAAATATTCAAGGCATCTTTTAATTTAGTTACTCCATATGATGAATATCTGTCCTTGCCCACCCACTAGCTAGTCCTACATTATTAAGCAAAAGGGATGAGCTTCTGCCCTAATGGTGCCCTTTGAAAAGCTTGAGGAACGAGATCTGAAAAAAAAAAAAAAAAAAAACACACCCAGTACCTTTAACTATATCATCTCTCCGTGAGGCCAGTTTTATTTACTTCTAATTATAATCAAAATCCCTTTGAGAAAGAAGAGATAATTGGACAGACACAAAGTCACGAACTAAACAATACTTTGTAATTAAGCAAGAAATGAACGAGGGAGCTAGAACACATGAGAATTAATTCAGAGAGTATTAACAGTTCCAAGTTTGGACATCTGCGAGACAATATCAGATGTTGCTAGCTAGCCAGCCATAGTTTAAATTATCCAAAGAAATCAAGTCTCAATTAACGTTACAAGAAAAAATCCCAAAGAAGACACAAATCAGATCAGAAATCTCTCTTTGTCTGCCCAAAAGAGGAGGAACAGATGCTTCTGAGAGAGGCAAGCATGCTGTAAATAGAATTTACATGTAAGAGGATATTTTCTCCTCAACGAGAAACTGGATAGTATAGCAGTACTGACGAGGAGATTGGTATAATGTTGATTGGTCACCTGTTCAACATGTCTTTTATTTCCCTGCAAAGAAAAACAGGTATGCTGCCAGTGGGTAACCGGCATTAAATACCAAAGTGTAAAAAATGTACAATTAACAAGTATCAGGACAAAACACGAGACAAGTATCAGGAGTCGAAGATGGTGTTAAGGTAAGAAAGTAGAACATTAACAAGAAGTGTATAACCTGTATTAATTAAACAAATTCTTTCTTCAGTAAATGAAAGCAATAGAAGGAAGGAGCTCCCTTCAGTCCAAGCACAGAAAAAGAGGGGATGTAAAATTATCTCCCGCATCATTCACACAATCACAGTAGCAAAAGAATATCCATTCCCCTTTTTCTACTGGTGCTTGAATGAATGAGTCGGCAGCTAATTCAACCCCTTTCTCCTATCCATGAGTGGGCTGAAGGAAGCTCTCTCCCACCATTAATTAATTCTCTCTCATAACCAATTAAGTAAATATGCACAGCAGTATGGATTTCTACCTAGAACACACACACCCCACTTCAACTACACTCATTACATTTATATATATAGTACAGTTTGTGCTTTTAGGAAGTGAACGCGGTTGATGATCAAGATATATATATGGGCTGTGTATATTTGGCTGGGCGTGGCAGCTGGTGACTTGTTAATGAAGAAGGCAAGTAGAAGTTTAACCACTTGCAAATTTGATATGATCCAGGTCAAGACAAGTTACCCATTAAATCAGTCTTATCAAAGAATGTGACCTATTAACATGAGAGAAAAAAATCCTTCATAATTAATGCACAGCAAGAATTAATGGTTTTATATACCTGGATTAGGGCCCAAATCATTGTCAACAGTAGTGCAAAGCTAAAATGGAAAGCATCAACTTAACAAAGCTAAAAGTAGAGAGTAGCTATGGACATTCCCCCCATCTGGCTGCCTTCCAAACCCCACATCTTACCAACGAATGTGAAGAACGAAAAAAAAAAACACCCTCACAGCCTTCTTTCTTGTTTTCCTTTTTTTTTTTTTTTAAGAAGTGAATTAATACAAAGAGATTTCAAGCATCTAAAATCTACCATAAAATGGAAGGTCCCATGAAAATCTATTTTAAGAACAAAACTCTGGTCTTAAATCATCCCATCATTACATAAAAGAACCGAAATAGGAAAAAAAAAAAACATAATAACCACATAGAAATTGTAGTAGAAGAGTAAATCTATTCTGAAAAAGGAAGAAAAAAAGAAAATCCAACATTTTGGTTCTTAAAATAGACAAATGAATCACCATACAGAAGTAAATCTACTTTGTTCATCATCTTAGAAACAATATTAAACATTTAGCAAGAAATAAACTAAATATATAGAAGAGAATAGATTGAATACTATCCGTTATAATATATTATTGACATCAAGACAAAGTAAAGAAACCAGGAACTTACCATGGAATCATGGAAAAACAATTACTGAAAAAGCTTATGTTCGGCAGAAAAAGTTAAGAGATGATAAATATATGATCTAATTATCATGGAGAGTGTACATGTACATATATATTCGGAAAAGGTAACTTCACTGCTTGGTACCTCCATAAAGAATCGAAACCCTAAATCTGATGCTTTAGCAAAAACTCATTTCTCTCTAGTTGTGTCTATCTATACATATATAACCACTCTAAATCTCAGTTCACTGTGCAAAAGAAAGAACAGTAAGCGTGAGAGAACTTGAGAGAAGTTGCAGTGTATTTGAAGGAGGAAAAAAGGGAAGAAAATGGAGAGTTGCACAATACAAAAAGAAAAAGAAAAAAAGAGAGAGAAGTTGCAGTGTATTTGAAGGAGGAAAAAAGGGAAGAAAATGGAGAGTTGCACAATACAAAAAAAAGAAAAAAAAAAGAGAGATAAGTTGCTTTTTATTCAGAGGAAAAATGATGGGTCATTTTCGTTATGAGAGTCAAGCAGGAAATTGACTCCAAATCTTAATAAATCTAACGAAAGAAAGAAAGAGAGAGCTACAGTGAGAGGATTTTCTTTAATGTCAGCAGGGGATTCTGTAGCAGACATAAGAGTGTCAGGCACTTAACCAAAGTGAAAGAGCTACTAGTGTTCTTTTCACACAAGGTATAACAACAGTGACTGTAAATATGTTTGGAAGGGAAACAGTTTCTTACTTTGACCCTCATATGTTGGCCCTCCTCCCACCTCTCCATGGACAACTGTAGTTTTTTCTCTTTCTTTATATATGAAAATTTTTCTTTCTTTCACCTTCTCCACACACCTTTATTAGGATTTTAATAAAATATTAGGGTTTTAATGAAAAAACCTTAACGATTTTTATAAAATTCTGTGAAATCGAGATGTTTAAAATATGTAGAAAGTAGGGAGGTTAAATGCTAGAACTTCACACTATCTATTCAAGAGAACTATGCTAAGGGTATTGATCTCTCATTTTTAAGTGTTTCTTTGGATGGAGATACGTAGGTAACCTGTCACAGATTCAGATCTACCCTTTTTTTTTTTGTAATGTTTCAATATGTTCATGCTTTAGAGTAATATTTAAATTCTTTTTATATATTTCATGTATTTTACCTTCATTGGATTTGTGCTTTATTTGTAAAGTAATGTAAATGATTAGCTAGCTAGAGAGCATTTGCTTTAGATTGAGTTATTAAACTGCATGTGAACCTAGAGATGCATTCTATTCCAGGACTTACTTTTTTCAATCTTTAAAACATTATAAATTTTAAAAAATTGATGTAAATATGATACTAAATTTGACATGTTTTAACTCAATATGGATTCCTTTTTCTTATTATTTTTCAATAAAATAAAACGATGAACTCTTGTATCATTTGTTTCAACAAGGCTAAAAAAGACCACGAAGTAAGGTCACTCAAAATTATGTCCATCCAACACACCCTCATAAGATTAGTGCCCTTACCCGGGTCAATGACATTCACACTTTGTGAAGCGAACCTCGTGAATATAAAGATTTTGTAATTCACAATCAAGATTAACACAATTTTAGAAACTCAAAAATCAAGTTTAATAAGAAATTTGACACAATGATTACCTAAACCAAGGCACCAATACTATTAGAATGAACCTCTACCCAACGATTAGCGAAACGCGAACAAGATGTATAAGGAAGAACACAACAAAGTCAATTATACTTTGATAAGTTCACTTGTTTGTTTTTTAAATAAAGAGAAAAACATGTCGCTCCAAGCAAAACACCAATTTTATTCAATAATTCATGGCCCCAAAGTAAAAATTTAAGTACAAGCTAAATAAATCTATTTATACTAGGTAAAAAAAATATCCTAAACAATTCTGGAAAACTAATATAAGAATTCTAAATAAAATAGAAAAATAATCCTAAATTAACCTAGAAACTAATACAAATCTTGCATAGTACCTTTTAGACCTTATCTCAATGGATCTGAAGTTTTAACCCAATATGAACAATAAATCTATAAACTCATAGTAAATTTCAGTTCGGTCCAACAATTGAGTTGAAAATTATGTTTATGTATGTAAAACTATGCAATAGAAAAAAAATCAGCCTAAAACTAACTTTAACTCTCCTAAATAAGCATGAAAATCTTTGTAATAGCTCTTTCCCCTTAGTTTCCTTGTAGAATATGGAAACTTCCAAAAATATTCTGCCATTAAAAAAGATGAGGGAGCATTCCTTTCTTTTAGCTATTCTTAAACCTTATACTAGAGTTTTCACATGTTGAAACAAATAGGTGAACCTGCCAATGAATACACTGATTAATTCTATCAATTAGTAGCTTAAAATGATTTGACATAAATAGAAGAGTAGTTGGTGGTAAGGCATATGAGTGGTCTATGGTAGTCCATCCAAAATGTATTGTGTCTCTAGTATTTATGGACAGTTTTTTAGACATATTTGAGGGTTTTGACAGTAAAGTAGCAGCAGGCTGCTAAAGCTGTTAATAAAAATTTATGGGCAAAATAGAGTTATTGCTTTATATATGGTAAACTAGCTAGGGCACTAAGCTAGTGAGTGAAGTGAAGCAAAGAGTCATCTAAGAAAGAATCTTCTAATAGAGAAGCCTATGGATGCGACTGATTCTAAGTATCATTATGACTCGGGCAATAATGAGAAGAATTCACATAATAATGGTTGTAATATCCTTATTATTAGAAAGAGTTTGTTGACACCTAAAAGTAATTCAAAAGAGGATTGACAACACACTAATATCTTTTATTCTATATGTATTGTTAAAGATAAGGTCTACAACTTGATTATAGATAGTGGTAGCTACGAGAACGCAGTGTCTACGGGGGCGACAAAGAAGTTCCAACTGACAAATAAAAATAATCCTAAGCCCTATAAACTAACACGATTGAATAGAGATACTGAGGTAATTATTGACAAAAGATGTCTTGTTTCCTCTTTCAAGAGACATAAATATTTTGATAGTACTTGGTATGATGTAGTGTCTATGGATGCGTGTCATGTTCTGTTATGGTGGCCATGATAGTTTGATAGACATGTGGTGCATAATGGTAGAAAAAAATACATGTACCCTAAGTATTAAAGGAAAACGTACAGTGTTGTCACTTATAAAGAAGAAGGTGGAGATGAAAACTAAATAGAGAAAGAGTTTGTTATCTTTATCATAATTTATTAAGGAGATAAAGGGCGAACAAGTAGTGTATGCCCTAGTTAATAGTGGTAGAATAGTTTGGGAAGATGATGGTATTGCTGACAGTTCCAAGGAAGTATAGTTTCTAGATATCATGGCTAGATAACATGTTATATTGGTTGGTAGGTTCAAGTTGTTTTTGAAAATTGATCTCAAAAGTGGTTACTACCAAATAAAAATCAAGATGGGAGATAAGTGGAAGACAACTTTTAAAACATAAAAAGTCCATTTTAATATTATTCTATTAAGTATATAGACACTAATAAAAATCTTATTCTATCTTCTGACTAAGAAGTTTATTTTAATATTAATAGAGCATGTCGAAATGTATAAATCATGTTCTCTTAAGAAGTGAAATATAACATAAAAAATGTTCCCTATAAAAAATTAACAAAGGTTCAATTTCATAATTTATTGGATTTTAATGTAAATTTCTTATATTTGGATTTTAATTATATTCTAAATAAAAAGAAATTAAAAATATAGGCATGAATATAAATTTTATGAAATGTTATTTGGAGCAGTCTTCTTTTAATATTAGTAGCAAAGGTAAAAAGAATAACAAGAATTTTACGAATTTTTTGGTCCAATTAATAGAATTAATGTAAAAGAATAACAAAGAATCTCATATGTGTATGTTATAGTTCAAAATTTAAAATACTATGATCAAGATAATATTTATTTATTTTTTAAACTTAAAATTTAAAATACTTTTTAAAAACTTTTAATAAAATTGCGAGTATTTTTTTCATTTTTTTAAATCACAAGTGACATATACAACTCTAAAACATAAACTAGACATGCAACTCTTCAAATTACACTAAATTCTCAAATAAATTTTTAACTGTGTTATTTTCAAAAACAAATTCCTGCTTTACAATTTCTTATTTTTTAAGAAAAAGCTTGCACTTTCATATATGACTATATACTCTTATTAAAATAAAAGTTAAAAAAACACAATCTTTCACTATGCACACACTCATATTTCACTGTTGATTTTCATAGTTAAATTACCATTTTGTCCTTAACAATTTAAGCCTTATAGCATGTTTTCAAAGGCAATAAGGTATCTTTTTCACATGACACTTTTGCTATTACAAGATTGAATGGAGTATAAAAGTCTTTTTAACTTTTTATTTGCACAATGTAATATCTAGAATACCCTTAAAAATTGAATTTCTTTAACTATTAGGGTAGGGGCGTATTCAGTTTTTTCTCACTCTTGACACAGTGTAATTATTAAAATACCATTTGAGTCAAATAATCTATAGCTAAGAAAAGTTGAGGGGTTTTTTGGTCTTTTTGTTATATATTTTTATAATAATGTATGGGGTTAAAGGCACTTAGGTATTTAAATATATTAATTAAAAGAAGAAGAAAAGTTGTTGGTGTGTGTATCACACGCACCAGTGTATAGGAGGTACCTGTGTCTTTAGGGCGGACACCACATTTCATGGTTGCGTTCAATGCATCTCGTCGCCCCCTTCATGGTGGTAAGGTGCATGCAGTCTCGCTATACACAGTGGAGCTCCAATGATGTTTTTTCTTTCCCACTTTTTCTCTCTCTTCAACCTTGAAATACATGATACCCTTGCAAAAAAATTAGAAAAGTGTGTTATTTATTAATTTTATCATATTTGTTCCTTATTTTTTAATTGTATCAAATTTGATATATTTGTTTTTCAATTTCATCCTTTAGCATTTTTTTTTATATCAAATTTGTCCTTTTACTTTATGATTCAAGTTTGGTCCTCAATGTTTTAATTCTTATCCCTTTTATCAAATTTTAATTTGTTTTCAATTTCATCCTTCGATCCATATCTTATTTTTTTTTCATATTAGCTCATTTTGATTTTTGATTTGGATTCTTTTGTGATTTTGATTTTTCTTTTTAATGTTGCCCTTCAATTCAAAATTTGATGATATTTCAGGTTTAGCCCTCAATGTTTTGTTCTATAATTTTGGTTCTAATTAGCCCTTTATTAAATTTTAATTTGTTTTTAATTTCATCCTTAGATCTATAATCTTGATTTTTTTTATTTTTTTTATTTCTTCCTCATTCTTTTGATTTTTACTTTTTATTTTGGACTCATTTGTTAATTTGATTATTTTTTTCAAATTTTCCCTTCAATTCAAAATTTTAAGTTGTCCACTCATTTTTTATTTCAAATGAGGTCCTTATTCTCTTAATTTTTATTTTTTTATCCTTGATTTTTTTTATCTCATCATTCAACATTTGATTTATTGGGATTTGATCTTCTTTGTTTTTCTCATTGTTTTTAGGCCCAACTTGGGAGTCAGTACGAGACAAGTACCAGGTCACAGATCAAGTAGGTTGACCCAAGTTAACCCAATTCAACCAAATCTCTTTATTTTATAAATATATCATTTTGAAAAAAAATTAAGCAAAATAGCCTCTGGTTTTTTTATTGTTTTACACTAGATCAATTCTCCCCTAATTTCTTTTGAAAGTAGACCTAGTCTAGGCTCTAGATCACCAAGATCACGGGTCAACCCATCAGGTCGAGCCAAGTTTTAAAATAGTGGTTTTTCAAATATAGTGGTTCTAATTTAGTCACTAGCTAGGGTCAGGAGTTTAAAAAGTTAACACGGATGGACATTGATTTTTTACCGATTATATCATTCAAAGTTGTTTGTTTTGAAAAAATAACCTTTGTTATTTTCTTTAATTTTCTTTCAATCAGGTTATTCCTATCTCATGATGTAAGTAAGAGTTGTTTGTTTTTAAAATAAACTTTGTTTTTTTAGACTTTATTTATTTATTTATTTCGATTTTATCTTTCTATGTTTTGATTTTTAGAAATGGACAATTATTGTTTTTTTCAATTCTCTTTTATTATTATTTAAAATACACTGATAATGCTTGAGTATCATTCTTTGACACTACAAAAAAAAAAAAAAAAATCAGCTCTCCGCAGGCCACCAATGTATTGCTGCACTATTGCATCATGGTTGGGAAACCAAAAATTAGAAATGGATAAAAAGAGGCAGCCTTTTGGGGGGCCAAATGTACACAAGGACTGATAAAATGAACAGAGTGAGTGCATTACAGTCGTAACATGGACATTATTTTGTATCTCAGAAACTCTGAGTCTGAGAAATGCCACAGAATTCAAAAGGCTTTTAATTACTAGCCCCTCCGCATCTTAGAGAGTGCCTTTGTGCAGACCAGTCAGTCCCACTAGTCCTTTAACGGATTGGTGCCAATGCCATCCTTTCAAGTCTTATTCCCATCGTCATTGCAGTAGTACTGTTTGTGCTAAGGCCAACTTTCATATATATATATATATAGCTTTAACGATGGTTTAAAATGTTTCACCGTGCAGGATTCCCTATCCCCCCGATTCGCACAGAAAGTCATAGATTGCACAGTAGTGATGCAATGTAAAGTCATCAGATA
>Ga0307510_10002851_pt1 | contig 19864 bp, 33 predicted proteins | sample 12_EM_MG_FD_207224 | JGI IMG/M metagenome (GOLD analysis project Ga0307510, IMG submission 207224) | Populus trichocarpa ectomycorrhiza microbial communities from riparian zone in the Pacific Northwest, United States - 12_EM | ecosystem: Host-associated > Plants > Roots > Unclassified | place...
CCCTTATCATCGGGGACTTTACTCTTATACTGCGTAGCCAATCGGTACCGAGCTACTCACGTGACCTATTGCCTCAGGAGGAGACCCCACTGAGCAATCCCAGTCGTCGCCAAACCAAACCACGCACGTCGCGTCTTTAAGGCCCTTGGACCTTAACAATGGAGTTATTACTTGTGATTCACAGGCATCTAGTGACAAACAAAGATCTACCATCATGCCTGGAAGGAGAAATCATACTATGCAAGGAAGGAGATGTGTCAGATAAGTTGTGGGATGGGGATGCACTGACAGGGTGGGAAGAGGTCAAGAATAGAGGACAGGAATGGTCTGGAAGATATCAGACAGTATTGCTGCCCCCACAATCGGGTGATATCGAGGTGATTACAACTGGTTTCCCTTGGTGTGTGTCTATCTTGCTGATCCCATGCTCTGACATGCAAGGGGAACCCATCAGCCAGCCTTGCTCTCCCAGCTAAACATGTTTCAGAAGGCGAATGATATCAATAGTGAGTCTGTTGTCATTTCTATGACCCAATTGTTTACATCGCGCCACGTACCAGGCAGTTATCAGGTTCGGTTCTATAGGTTGCAGGCAGCCTGTAGACCTGCGGTGATGAACAGTGACAGATGGTGATGGAAAGCGACAGACAGTGATGGACAGCAACAGACAGCAATGGACAGCAATGAACAGTAACGGACAGCAACAGATGGCGACGGACAGCAATAGACAGTGACGGATGGTGCGGACAGTGACGACAACGCACAGTGAAGACAATCACTGATGATGCATGGTGACATAAGTTACTTGCCAACTTCATTACTTTTCGCAAATACTGGTACTTTCATTAATATACATGTACTTTTGTAAGCTAGAATACTTTTGAAGGAAATATACTTTTTTTGAAGGCAATATACTTTTTTGACTGCCTTGAAAAGCATTCTGGCAAGTGGAGGACTTGGCTTTTTTGTGCTTTTTCTACATTTTTCATGAAAAGCATGAAAAAAGTAGAAAAAGCACCAAAAAGCAAACAAGGGGTTTTCCTGATGAAAGCACTTTGGGTTACTAAGGGAATTACAACCCTTGTAACTTCGTCACTGCCATATATCTCACCTTTGCACACATTGCGCCTTAAGGTTCAATAGGCCTTAACAGATATGTTCAAATAACATATCTTCATCTGGCTTTGGTCACTAAAATCACACCTATCAAAAATATAAAGGAAAATCCGTGAGAGATTACCAATCTTGCAAATTAGATAAGCCATTTGTAAGCCAACGCGAGCGTGAGCGAGCTCGCCTAGGTGGTGACATAAGCAGTAGCGGCACAGACACTAGGAAAGCTGTCGACCTCTTTCCGTGTCCTGAACTCTGCCCTCCTCAACAAGTGAGTATACTTACTTTTTTCATTGCTTTCTGTGTCCTGACCAAGCCCTCTCCACCAGGTGCATTCCCGTTCCAGTCCACTTTCTCCCTTTTTTTCAGACTTGACCACTTGCTTTTTTTTCAGTTCTGACTGGTCTCACCTGGCCCTGAGGTCACTTTCTCCCCTCTCAGCTCACCTTTCCCCCCTTCTAGGTTGCTCCCCCCCCATGGATCGATTTTTTCAGGTTTTTTCTTCCTTGCAGCTCGATTTTTTACCCCTTCTCACCCCAATTTTTTTTCTGCTCATGACTGCCTTTTTGCCTGCAGCTTGGTTTCTCTGTGTCCCCCCAGCACCAGCACGCTCAGTCCCACTTGAGTGAGTGAGTACACTGAGTACTCATTCGCTTTATTTATTTATTTTTGTCCTGACCATCCCCAAGCCCACCCTCACCAGGTTGCTTTTTTTCCAGCACCAGCCCTCCTCTCCCTCCCTCATAGCCAGTCCTGATCTTCTCTTGCCCCCTGTGAGTGCCCCTGATGTTCTATTCAGTCACGTCCTCTCACGTCTCCCTTGCAGCCCAGAGGTCACGACTATCACAGCCACACCCATCCCCATTGCCATGCCACCCAACCTATCCTCTTCCCTCCCGGTCCTCTCCCAGTGAGTGCCCCTCTTTTGGGCCATGTTCTCGACATCACCACCATCGACTCCCTGTGAACCTACGCCCACTGTTCCTGTGCCTCTGACCTCACCCTTATCAGCAATGTTCACCTCCACTGCGCCTGTCCCCATTGTTAGCATCGATTTCCCTCCCAGTCCCTCTGGGTGAGTGCCTTGGTCCCATCCACTGCCCCCCACCATGCTCTCACCTCCTTCCCTCACAGCCCAATTCACCAGACCCATGCCTGTCTTCCCTTGCAGCTCCCCTTTATGCCCACATCGTGCCCACGTCCACTCAGACAACTGACCTCCTCACACTCACAGGTATGTCCCGCACCCACCTTGCCCACAACTCAACACCGACACACCCTCGCTCCCCCGTTTTGACATCGTTCATCACCTCCAGATGCTCACACCACCCATGACCGACATTGTGAAGATTCTTTCCTCTTCCTCACACCTTTTTCCCAACCGCAGTGGCAGCAAACACTCACACATGCGCATGGACCCGGGATTCACCATGTACTCACACCCCACAGCACATGCCTTGCACGGATCAAGGCCAATGCCTCCTGTGGTTTCTGTGTGCATGGCCTTTGGTCGGCATGCAAGTTGGTTTGGGTGCATTGTTCCTATCTCTTTCTTTCTCTGTTGCTGACCTGATTTTTTTTTCCATTTCCTGACCAACTTCAACAACTGCGACTTCAACAAACGATGTACAGCAATGCTTGACCGTGCAGAGAATGCATGGTGCCAATGAGATTCTCTTACCTTACCCAGTGCTGCATCCTTCACAAATACATCCAGCCACACAACATCATGTAAATATGGTTTTGTTTTTACTGAATATAAATGAATCTTTTTTTTGTTTTGTTTCACACTGAGTTTGAGTTGCTGAGCCAGTCTGGGGATGCTGAGGACATGCGTGAATAGCTTAAGTTGAGGACTGTCAGTGAATGTCACTGCACAATCCCCCTTCTCCTCCCTCCCCTTAAGCCCCAATACTGCACAAGCCCCCACTATTTACTCCTGCGCCGTAGGTGCAGAGTAAAGAGCTTGTTTATTTCTCAAGAGCCTAAGTTGAAATCTTTCACCATTTTGTCACCTTTTGTCACAAATGATCATGTAATACAACTGGACCAAACATGGGACAAACATCACATTTCAACACCCAAAAACCTATCTCCTTGTTCAAAAATGGTTTTTTAGAAGAAGTTAAAACTACAGATTTGTTTTACTGTGTTTTGCACGTGACTTGGCAAACCCGAAATTTGCATATAATTTTAAGGGCAGAAATTCAAAACGCTATATCTCATCCATTTCTCAATGGATTGCTCTGAAACTTGGTATATAGAATCGCATTCACTAGGTCTAGTTGCAGCCCAAGTTTGGGAGCCTAAGTTTCAGTTTTGGGAATTTTGATTTTTGGGGTGGTGACCCAAGCATGACTGGAAACTCAAACGGCTATATCTCATCCATTTCTCAACGGTTTGCCTCGAAACTTACTATATAGAATCGCATATACTATGTCTAGATGCAACCCAAGTTTGGGAGCCTGATGTTCAGTCTTTGTCTTTTCATTGTGCAGGTGGTGACCCAGGCATGACCAGAAAGTGACAGAAACTCAAACTGCCATATCTCATCTACTTCTCAACAGTTTGCCTTGAACATTGGCATATAGAATCGCATATACTATGTCTAAATGCAACCAAAGTTTGGGAGCCTGAAGTTTAATTTTGGTATCTTTATTTTGCAGATGGTGACCCGAGCTTGACCAGAAACTCGAAAAACTCGAACTATCATGTCTCATCCATTTCTCAACGGTTTGCTATGGAACTTGGTGAATGTAATCACGTATACTATGTCTAGATGCAACCCAAGTTTGGGAGCCTAATGTTGAGTTTTGGCATTTTTATATTTGGGGTGGTGACCCAAGCATGACCTCAATAATCATGCAAAGGCAAAGGGAAGGAAAAGGGATCTATGATTCTCTGCTTGGCAGAAGCCAGGCAGGAAGTATTAAATACAAGTATACTACGTGTGAGGCAAGAGAAAAAGAAAGGGGAACCAAAAACTTACTGTTGGACCCCCCTAGGTCAACACATGGGTAGTTGGATTTGGCAGCAGTGTCAGCATTGCTATTGTCGATAGGAGTCTCGGGATGCTTGCTGTTGCTGATGGCGATGTCGACAGCTTGGGGAGTGTGAGAGGGAATGTTGTCGTTGGTATTGGTGTTGTTGCTGGTGTCGGTGATGGTGCCGGTGATAACGTCGAAGTCGATGATGCTGCTGCTGCTGGTTGTTGTCACGTTGGTCGGTGTTGTCGTTGTCGTTGTCATCGAGGATGTCGGCATTGTTGTCGCGGCGGCTGCGGCCAGTGTCGATGTTGGTGTTGATGTCGGGAGTATTGCCGCGACTGCCCGAAAGCACGGGGGTTGCATGCGCCGTGCTTCTTTCCCGGGTTCTGGTAGCTGTTGTTGTTGTTGTTGTTGTTGTTGTTGTTGCTTGCGCGTGCAAGTTTGTCAAAGTCACTATAAAAGGGAGAGCGTACGTCGCCACTGGCGTCTTTGTCCCTTTCCTCTCTCCCATCGTCGTTGTCGCCGATGACAGCAGTCCCTTCAGTGGCTTGGACATTCTGTCGCTCTGCAGGTGCGTTAGGGCTTGCGGTCGCTTGCGGCTGTTCCCTTTCCCCTAAGATCTATGGGATGTCCAGTTGCTGCAAGGCATTGTTAGTGTTGCGTGCGTCGAATTTGTCGTTGTTGTTAGGTGGTGTTGAGTTGGCATGCGCGAGTTCGGAGGCAAGGGGTCTAGAGCAAACGGGAGTGCAGGATGCGGTAGTGGGTACGTCCTTGCCGGTGTGGAATCGCGCAGGAAGGCGGCAATCGTGGCGAGGGCGGTGATGCTGGGTGGAGGAGGAGTTGTTGTCCAAGTCGAAGGCTTCGGAGTGGAGGACGTCGTCAATACGGAAGTCATCTCCCCCATTGTTGTCTCACCACTCCCCTTTGCCGGACACAGTGAAGCATACAGCAAGGAGGAGTGTGCGCAGCGGGTCGGCAGGTGGCTCGTGTAGCATTAGGGGTATGGTCCCACACACCATTCCTTGGGTTGATGGATGCGCCAGGTACAGCTGTGCCCCGTCTTGCTGGGCCGGCTGGGAGGGGGTTGGCGTAGCAAGCACGTATCTCGGAGGTCGTTTCCCAGTCGTCAAGTGTATGGCGCAAAGTCCTTAACAAGCTTCCTCAGGCCATGCACTTTGAGTGAGGTACCCATAATGATAAGCATGTCCAGTTTTCGGGATACATTGAAGGCCTGGAGGGCGCCTATGTCATCCCCTAAGGGCGCTGCGACTTGTTTCTCATAGGCGATGTTGTGCACATGTACAATGCTGTGGAGCAGCAGGGGCTGCTGTCTGAATCGCATGGGGAGGATGGGCGTGATGGACTCGAGGCAGATGAAGCACATCGACAAGATGCGCGGCGATGGGATCTGCGATATGGGATCTGCAACTTCAAGAGGAACCAGTGCCGGCTCGGCAGCAGCGATGACACTGTGGTACTGTCTGCGCTGTGGCCCAGCACGGCCATCGTTATCATCGTCAGACAATGCAGTCTCGGATCTGCAGTCGGGGTCAGGAGGAAGACTGCAAAGGGAAGATGGCCGTTCTGTGGGATGAAATACGCAGACTGACTCAAGGTGACCATCACTGTCCTTGAAGTGAACCCTCTTACGAGCTGCTGCAAGTATGGAGGCAGTGAGGACAGTCTTGTCGCGATCGCGCTTGAAGGTGTGGTGGGTGTCAGCGGTGCAGGACACATTGGTGGTGGCGGTGGTATTGGTGGCGGCGTCGTGTATCGAGCCATCCTCGGTATTGAAGGCATTCCCACCCGGGTTGTACAAGGGCTTGCCATTGTTGCTGATGCCGAGTTCGAGGTTGCATGGGTAGTTGTTGCGGTCGCTGCTGTGGTCGCTGGTGCCGATGTCGTTGCTGATGTCGTGCGCTGTGTCGTCTTTGAGGCTTCTGGGACTGTTCTGTGGGGCTTATGCTTGCAGCTTCGTTATCAGCTTCGTATCATCATTATCTATGCTTGAGAAATGATGGTTGCTGTCTGCATGAGGTCCTGCAACGCTGCAGACAAGGACTTGCCCTCAGCATGTATGCAAACGGGAATACTGCCAACGTCAGTGGCCTGGATAGAATTTTCGTCACAGAGGATGATGTCAGTAGGGAAAAGGGGGATGTCACAGAGCACGCACATGTTCCGGAGTGCTTCGGAATCCATAATCCAGTTGTCAGAGCGGCCTTCGGAACTGGATGCGGGCATGTTTGCACGTGGTATGCAGGCATTTGGTGATGGAGAAATGGTGGGGAACAACTGTGGCGCGGTGAAAACGAACAGTGCCAGCTGAGGAGCGAGCATTAGTACAAGCAATCTTCGCTGTGATGGTGGAGGGGGAGCCGGAGCTGATGGACTTGGAGTCGTTGCTGCCAGTGCTGGTGGTTTCATTGGCCTTGGATGCCTCCTGTTCCTGCTTCTTTTCGAGCTTGCAAAATTCAGACTTCCTGTGCCATGTCGGTTTGCAGTTGGAACGCTTCTGTTCGCTAGTATTTTACCCCGATTTGCCCTTCTTTGCCTTAGCGAACAAGGCTGTCCGCCACGGTTGCGCTGCTTCTTGACTTGGTGATCTGATGTTGTTTCTCGGCGATGACTTGATCGGCGACCCATGTGCTGCTGATCTGGGCAGAATCAGAGCTAGTGAGGATGGTTCGGAGCATAGAGTAGGACTCGGGAAGGCGAAGCGCAAGAAGATGGGCAATGATGATGTTGGCAGACTTGAGCTGATGGGTGTCAAAGATAACGTTGTCCTGCGGCTGCTGTAGCCCAGTTCCTGTAAACGCGGCCTAAAGAACTTGCCCCAGAAGGGAAAGGAGGGTGGGACTGAGCAACGAGCAACAAGTGATGGTGCAGTGGCCCGGTTTGTCATCAGGCGGCCAAGTTTGAGAGGAGAGAAATCGCATGGAAAAATGGGGGAATACTGGGAACGATTTGCCCCTCTTTTGGCAGGTCGAGGGGCAGACGAGAGGTTCAAGGGGGCAGAGTGTTCTTCGGCTGCTGCGATGGTGGCTATGACCCAGATAGGCTGGGTGACATGAAGGCGAAGAACCTTGACTTCTGGAAGGGCACAAGAAAGCAGGGGCATGCGTCTGGATGGTGGAAGAAGCGGGACCAGTCATAAGCGTATCCGCTGAAGAGGGTGAGCTGCATCAGGTGCGTGACATCAACGTAGAGGGATGAGGTGAGAGCGATGCCGATGCTGCTGTCAGACATATGAAGCTCCGGCATGGGGGGAGGGCAGAGCCGTGGCACAAAGGTCAACACTTGAAGGGCACAACCTCAGGCTTGTGTATGCTTTGTGGTATGTGCTGATGCTGAGCCGTTGTCGTTAGTAGGTTGCATCTCCGAACTCCACTCATGGGTGGTAACTCACCATAGTCACCGCTCAGTTACACACACTTCACTATGCCCATGGGAAACCAGGCTCTCAACAAACGACGTGCACAATCCAAAGCAAAGAAAAAAGTGAAAAAAGGTACTCCTGTGACCACAGATGATGGGGCCAGCATGATGCCCATCAATCATGCTGCATCTGCAGATGGTGTGTCAGAGACGGCGATTGAGTCAGATGAGGAAGCTGCTGTCACGATACATCCATCAAAGGCCAAAGCTTCTGCAGGTAGTGCTCCAGTTGTGGCTGTGACTCAAGATTGTGGTGCATGGTGTCAGTTTAGCTTGTCATTCTCATTCTCAAGTACCCATCTTAGATACCACCAGTGGCCGTCCCCATCAGGAGGCCTCCAAAGCTATAAACACTTTACTTGATCGAATCAAGGACACTGAAATTGGCAAGCAAAGTGATGAGCCTGCCAACATAGAATCAGAACCTGAGTCCAACTGCAGCGACCAGACCTCTAGTAGCGACTCTGAGGAGGGACCCACCATTGCACCAACTCGGAAGCCAGTGGCAAAGAAAAAAGTCAAGGCCAAAGCCGCTGATACTAGCGACTCAGATGACGATGACGGTATGGGCCCCCAACCTTTTTTAGTCATTATTGCTTATGAATTCCTTGGTATAGAGCCGTTCAGTGTCATGCTCGAGATAGCGAACGAATGGAAAGGAAGCTGCAAAATTGAAGTGATTCAATCCAATATTTCATGGATCTCCTTACGAGAACGTCTTGCCAAACTTCTTGACGTCTATCCCTCATCTCTTCAAGTACAATATCGTCTCAGTACACAGCCAAAGGCCCATCCAGTTGACCTTCAACATGAAAAGGACCTGGAGAATATGCTTACATGGATTCAGCCACTGATTGTCCCTGCTTGTCTGACAAATGGACGGCGTTCAACTTGGAAATTGAAGCCACTAACAGTTCGAATTTTCAATAAAGATGAAGTGGTGGCAGTCCCAGATAAGGTACGTTACAGTCAAGTCATTTCTGATGCCCATTTCTCATTGAACCAACTAGAAGTCTGATGGTCAACGAAACAAGGCTTCCGCTGACAGGGAAAAGAGCCAAAAAGATTCTGACGCATTCTTTGATCAGCACACTGCGTCTTGTGCCAAGCTTACTGAGCTTTACATGTGCAAACCCCATAGCCAAACTGACAAGGTGGTTTTGTGCTGGAAAGACCCCACCAATGGGCTGTGTTATCCGATAACCGAGCAAAACCTCAACCTCTGGTCCATGTTATGTGTATGTACCTTTTTGATCCTTATGATATAATTCTAATTCTTCCTCTTTGTAGGCTTGTGATAGTGAAAATTATTCGCCCAAAACAAAGCCTCTCCAAGTCAACGTCATGCTCAACGGTCCTCGAGGAACCAGGCCTCAAGCACAGCCTGCACAGGTATCTGGTCCTCCTGTGTCCACTGTTTCCCCTCCCCAGATTGGACCAATGGCAGGGGCCCTTGCAAACCCATATTTCCCATATCCGAATATGCCCCCTCACCCTTTTCTCTGGTATGGACAGGCACCCATTTATAATCCCCAATTCCCTCCGCTCCACCCACACCAGTACATGATTCCACCAATGACATCAGTTCCGCCAACGCAGCCTCAGGCTGTTGAGTATCCTATGATTGCTGATTGGCTCGCTCTTTGTGACCTTCATCCTCAGCGTTCCGGTGAAAATTTCAGCTGTCTTGGGACAAAGTTCGACCAGGAAGGCTTTCGACGCTTGCACCAGCTCACAGGAGAGCGCATTACTGTCGAAAAACTCTTGGAATGGCTTGATATTGGGAAAGGCACAGCTGACTTACTTCTCAGGTATGTGGAGGAGGACACAGCAGCAATCCGTGCAGGGGCATTCCAAATGCCGCATGGCCAGAATCTTACACAGCCCCAGACGTAATTCTTTTGTCCATTCAAATTGTCGTATGTTGCTTGTCTTACTTCAAGGTCCAACTCTTCCGCCATTCGTTCTTGTCATAACGCTATCATGCAATTTTGGTGTCGTACCTATCTACCTTACTTGACTTCTTCCCCTCATTATCCACCTATCCGGACACTTCCAAGCCCCTCACGCCCCCCTATAGATTGTGTCTAGCACATACCCCGGTGTTCTATTAGGCACTTGACCTGGTAGAGCTTGCTGAATTGATGTTGAGTCCCTGCCCATGAGTTCAATAGGAGGAGTTTGGGAAATCGAACCAGCATTGTGCCCCAAAGTGAGGATGCACTATATCGCAGATGGAAGGTCCGCGCAAGAGTTCGAGAGGAGGGATTTAAAGATAAAACCTGAGCAGCGCACCCAAGATCAAGAACGCGCCGGGAGTGAGCGAGGGCAGTGTGCGCGAGTTGTTATCCTCACTGCCACGGACGGGTGTTCGTTAATGATATCGAGGACGTAGCAAATCGATCGGAGAGTGTCGTGAGAGATAGAAGAAGGGCCACAGTTGCCCGGCACACAGAGAGAGGGGGGGGGGAAGAAACGGGCCACAGTTGCCTGGCACACAGAGAGAGAGAAGGGCAGAAACGGGCCACAGTTGCCTGGCACACAGAGAGAGAGAGAAGGGAAGAAACGGGCCACAGTTGCCTGGCTTTCGCCAGGGCCAGGCTTGGGTGTTTATATTTGGGTCCGGGCAGAGACAATGTACGCTACAAGGAACGAATAGTCAGCGAAAGGGGAGAAGAAGAAAGGAGTGAACGTTCTGCCGGCGACAGACCGCGCGGCGTTGTATGAAAGGAAGTGTCCGGCGAATAAATGAGCAAGCGAGAGTGAATGGTATGTCGAGGCGCGACAGCAGCGCAGGGTCGAAGAGAGCGGTTTGTCTGGTGGCAGAGGTGCTAACGAGAGAGGCAATGAGTCTAAGATATAAAGAAGGATAAGGAAACGTATGAAAAAGGGTCTATGAGCTCATATCCAGCAATCTACGTGTTCCACAGCATGCGGACCGAACAAGGGCCAAAGGCACGGAGCATTGAGCTCGATGTGTGTGACGTTGGTTGACATGCCGTCTTGTGGCGCATGCTAAAGATGGCGGGCATGGCGAGTGACGCCGGTGGCGATTCCCGGTCTGGTGGCAAGGGGACCTGCATGGTGGCAAGAGCAAAACATCGAGTGAAGAACAAGAGAAGGGGGACAACGAGGAGGAGGCGTGGTGTGCGAGGGCGTTGCAGCGGGGCACTGACATGTTGAGTCGTCGACAGAGCAACACAAGCGTCACGTGGTCCGGAATGCGCTGATCCGAGAGCACACACGATGCTCACCTTACAGCACGAGCACGATGGAGTAAGACGCGTGAGTAGGGGGAAGAGGAAATAGAATAGGATGGAGGCCACGTTCGTAAAAGTCCAAGAGTGTGCCATGAGGTTGATCGAAGGTCGGATGATGAGTAGTGATTGCACGTCCGCTAGCAGTCGTATTCTAGTGAGAGGGGAAGGAAGGGAAGCAGCTCGATTGCCTGGCACACACATGAGAAGGAGGGGAAAACTTGGGCCACTGTTGCCTGCTCTTCAGCAAGGCGGGCATGCAGGGTTTTATACAATTGGGATGAGGCAATTACGAGACAAGTACGCTACGATGAGTGAGTAGAAAACAAGAGAAAAGGGAAGGTACAAAGACGTCGGTCTTGCTGGCGACAGACCCGCATAGCGATGTTCGATATTGAAAGGTATGGCGATGGGCACGAGGTCGAATAAAGGATCGCTAAAGTAAAGTGAAAATGAGCAAATAGTCTGATAAGAGACAAATGATAACATATGGAGGAGCGTGGAATCCTAGACAACAACTCTTTTATCCAACAAGGCCATAGTGCTAGGACCTACTTTGCCATCCTCAAGGCGACGCACAACTGCTGCGCTGGTGTTTCTTGGCGATCCGAGTCTTGGCGATCTGAGTCTTGTCGGTAGTGAGATCTGAGGTCAGATGTGTCGGAAAATGGAAAGAACAAAGGAGTGAGTGACGATAGAGGCAGAGGCAGAGGCAAGGGGATGAGGCAAGTGTGCGGAGGTGTTGTTGATGTGTCGAGTGGCAAGCGCAGAAGCCGTTATGTGGTCAGAAATGGCCGGCTCCAAGGCCAGCGCGAGCCCATCCCTTACAAGGGTGAGTAAAAGATAAGGAAAAAGAATGGAAATATGGTAGCCGGCGACAATCTCGCACGGCGATGTGATCAAGGAAGGTTCGGTGTTCAGATTTGAGGGGAAAGAGTGTTGTATTGAGGGCGCGACTGTGGGCGCAAGGTCAAAGTGTAGATGATGTTCATGCTTGGTCCAAGCCTTGGCGAGGTGAGGTGAAGCGAGGCAATGAGGACGCGTCAGTGGATGGCAACAATGGCGAGGTGATGGAGGCGATGCGTGGATGTGGTCGATTTGGTCACTGATAGCATCACATGGTTTCATCAACACGCTCATGGGATGGTCATGTGCAGCGCAAAGGCAGATCCACACTCAGAGATAAGGCATAGCAGATCACAGAACTCAATTCTGAGGACAGCACGTTCCCCATCCCTACAGCACGTAAGGTCATTACTCAGGACGCCAAGCCGCTTGCCTGCATGTACCCACACAGGTTGCCCACATGATGTGCAACGCCATTGAGCAACATCTGCTCCCGATCTCAAGCATGCGGTACCCCTGTGAGATTTGGGCACACTTAGGACTGCCAGCTAGCAAGACATGGGAATGAATGACATACTGCTGACAAGCTGCACCAGAATGTGGCCTGCCTTTGTGGCGGACTTCCAGGATCTGAGCGACATGTGGATGCCCTTGCAGGGGCTCGGGGGTATATGTGTGTTGTGTTGCAGCAAGGTTGAACGTCAAGAACATGTTCGCATCTGCGAACTGCGACGCGCACGCATATGTGAATGTGAGTGGTAAGTACTGTTAGTGGGCGCGTCATCGATCAGGGAGAGGCCACCGTGGGTTGCACAGTCGGCCTAGCGAGTTGATATGGGGACGGCATACGGGACCCACGACACGAGCCTTGGCTTGTAGGTCGCTGATGGTATCGTCCGTGTCTTGTTTGACGTTGCTGTGGACTCTGTAACCAAACAGCTCTGGTATGCGTCATGAAGATGTTGATGCGGTGTCAAGCTTAGCGTATGCATAGTCCTTGCGCATGACGGCGAGTGCTCATCGTAAGGACTTGTTGTCGAGCACTGTGGCAAATAGATTTGTAACATGCACACTTGCGAGTTCAGCAGTAGTGAGAGATCTGAGAAAGAGGCAGCAAACAAAGAGGTAAACAAGGCGCCGAGCTTGCCCATTCTAGGTCCGGAACATGCACGCGCTCAACACCCTCAACACTTGTATTGGCACTTCCCAGAAATACAGTAGGCTACACCAAGGGAAAGTATGCATACAAGGTTTTCATACATATCCGCAATATCGATACCAACCAAATATATCTGTTAGAGTTATTTGAAAAAGGGCCTCCAATAGTGTGCAGTAGATCTCGTTGGTGGTCAGATATGTCATGGTTAAGCGGATGTAGTCACCATTTCGACGCAGGTGATACTTCATGGCAGAGAACGCAAGTTCGATAGGATTGAAGTCTGGTGAATATGGTGGTAAAAATTCATAACACATCCCCCTATAATAAATCATAAGTTTGAATGGTGAACATAAAGATCAGATGCTCACCGTGACGTGATCAAATCAAGGACGGCTTGTGACTTATGGATGCGACAGTTATCCATAACGATAACAGAGTTTGGTGCAGGGTATGGTTGCATCCGATCAAGAAGTCGATCAATGAACGTGTAGAACATAGCGCTGTCAAATGCCCCCTCAACAATATCGCAGTGGAGGATCCCTTCTGTCAAAGACAGTGCGGGAAGAACAGAAAATCTGGTGAACCCATCAGCAATCCACCCACCTCTTGGGATTGTAAATATTACATACCGTCATCCACAGCAGAAGAACGCCTGACGAGTTGCTCTTCTGCCACGTATTGCCCAGGCATGGCCACAGTATGTTGTTCGACGGTCCACAGCACTTTCATCAACAAAAATGAGCTGTTCTGGTGCATACTCGCCAATACGAAGGGCATAGTTAGCCCGTGCTTCAACACTTCTCTCCAGTGCAGTCCGGCCAAGCTGTCAAGCGGTCAGACTTGGGAAAATGTGGTCACCAATTACACACCTTTTTCATGGAGTACCCACCCTTTATCAATGTTCTCCAGATAGTTGACAATGACACCGAAACCCCACAGATTTCCTGGAGCTCCAGGCGTAATTCATCAAGATACATATCAGGTGTAGAAGCAAGTGTAGAATGCATGTACTAACAAAGGATCAACAACTAGTTTTGACACGAGACAGAGCCATACCTGAATGTCAAGATCACAGAGGGTTGAGGTAACCTGGGTTTTGGAACGCTTTGACTTGATGACATCCCCAGTCTCTTTGAAGTGGGTCAGGATCCTTCGGATGCTGCGGGGTGAGACATCAGAATACATCGCTGTATCCTCTATAGACATCATTGAAGCAAGGCGAATGACAATCCATTGGGTAGTTTCAGGAATAAGTTTCCCTTGACCCATCGAAAGTGAGTGTTGATGGACAAAAGGGATTGTACAGTGCGTGTTGACATTCAATTTTCGAGCCGCCTGATATGGTAATTGTTGTTTTTCAATGCCTCCTACATGGCACAGTCACACCACTTTCCCCACCACTTGACCCTCCATAAGGTAAGCTATACTGCTGCATGTGCTCCTTCTGAATATCCATAGCATTTTTAGTGCATACACACCAAGCAAGTTGACTTTGATACCAATTTTTGGGAGCGAAACATGGACGACCTTCGTTCGGAAGTTGATCCTCAACCTTTTGACAACCTCACTGGCCCGAGCTCCCCCATCCTGTTCTTCTTTACCTTCCCTTCTTTTTTTTGGGCATGAGGCGGTGAAACCCTACTCTGTGGCAGCGTTGGGGCAGCAGGCAAGCCAGCTGGTGTTGGCCCTTGGTGCCACAGCTCTGCCCTCCCCCCACGCCCAAGCCTCCGATCCGACTTCCATCGCCCCTCTTCCCTCCATACCTCCGAACCCTTGACACAACCGGAACCTGACCCGTCCATTGTTCGTGATATGGATAACTCAGTCGACATAGACATTGTTTGCAGGCTCTTGTCTGCCGACTTCACCCAGGCTCGCGCCGACTGGATCCACCTTGTTGCCTCCCTTTTCACCAACATGCGAAACGGTGTCCGCATCTCCCTCAGGCACAACCCCATGGAGTCCTTCCGCGACCTTACCCCCAGTGAACAATTGTCCCTTGACTCAAATAACCTGGCCACTGAGTCCTTCCATGAGGTTTTCACTGAATGCCAGAGCAAACCCGACGACTAGTCCCTCTGTTACTGCTGCATGAGTGAGTGTCACCTCCCCTGTTCCTCGTCGGATCAGGAGGCTCACGTCATGACCTGTGGACACATCCTCCAGGCTGCCTACAACACCATTGTCAACAAGGGCATTCGCCGCACACACAATGAACTCAAGGCATGGTTTACCGGGCCCATGTCACCGCGCAGGACGTGGCAATTAACTGCCTTGTCGGATCACACCCCTGCTTTTGATCACCTCATCTCCAACCCACGGGTCATCGAACGGTCCCAACACCTCCTCAAGGCCACAAGGCACCATTTCCAGGAGACGCTCACGGTCGAGGCCTTCTCCTCACTCCCCCCTCCCCCCCCGCCACTATCGAGCTCCTCAACGCTCGCCGTGCCATGGCTGTTGACCAGGCGAAAGCAGACGCCAAAGAGGAAGCACGACGCACATACCACGCCGCCCTCCAGAACTTACAAACTGCTGCCTTGGAAGAGGCCAAGCGCAACTTCGAGCTCTGGAAATCCTCCACTCTCATGCCTGAGTTTCAGGCAAAAGAAGCCAAGGCTGGAGCTGCAGCACACCAAGAACTCTCTGCCTTCCAACACGCCCTAAAGGTGGAATCCAATGAGCGGAAGGAGGCCACGCGCCTTACTGTAAGACAGCGAAAGGCATTGCTCTCATCTCCAAATCTGAACCGTGTGGTAAACACAAAACCGACACACCGACCCCATCAGCCACCAGTCTCGCACCACCTCCTGCGCCTCATCCCGCGCCGGGAGCCCATCCCCATCGCCCTCGACCCGTACAACACTGGATAAGACCCTGACCAAGGCTGACTTCGCTGTAGGTGAGCAGGAGGATGCTGAACTGATGACAGCCCTGGACGTTCCCACTATTTGTGGGACAGTTGGCCTAGTTTAGCTAGCATCGCCTTCGACTTCGGTCGTTAGTCCGGTGCTGCCCACCTCGACTGAGATGGCAAGTCAACAGGCTCTCCCCCCGCCCCCACAAACGTCGTCACCCTGCCACTGGTAGAGAATTACCAGTTGGAGCCCCCATCACTTGCGCCCCCCACTACAGATGCTGATAGCGATGCCGGGATGCTGCGGCTACTTGAACAGGTTGTCAACCATGCCATTCAGCCCGTCTCTGCCTCGATCTCTGATCTGCAAGCTCAGATCATGAACATCGAGATGACACAGGCGATGTCGCTCCCCTGGGGAGCAGACCCAGATAATATCCTACATGACAACTTCCATCAGCACTTCCCTGGCCAACTTGGTGAAAGTGGAGACGCTGGAGATGACGACAATGACATAACGGACGTTTTTGACTCCGAACGCAGGGCCAGGAGGACGAGGCCAACCACATCCACCCCTTTTTCGTTCACGTCTACAGCCTTACACAACCTCCCCTCCACCACTTATGATGCCTTGACACCCGATCAACAAACAGGAGCTGGCTTCCTATCGGAGTCCTGGTACTCATTCACCGCTTGATACCACCTCCCCTCTACCATCCTACCATTGAATGATGTGTCAACGGCATTCATCGAATTCTCACGTATTGAGTTCCGGCGGAACAAGAACGAATGTGTCCTTCACCGGATCAATCATCACCTTGTTGACGGGAACACCTCTTCCTTCCCGAACGACCCACCTCCGTCCTTCAAAGCCTTCAGAAAACCTCCATCCCACCTTGTGCCACCGGAGCGACTGGTTGTGGAGAGAGCCCCCTCCATTCCTCCCATTACCTCCCTTGGCGATCGTGCTTCGATGCCAATCGATCTCTTGTCTGGCGACGACACCCCCCTCAGTTCCAGTGCGTAGCATGGGCTCTGACCCAGTGCGCGGCATGGCCTGACAACGCTTTGGTCCTCTCTATCTTGACACACTCTCCCCCTCACCTCCCTACGCATCCAGACTGCCCTGCTTCAAGCACAGGTATCATCGCTGCAAGACTGGTGGAACCCAAACCCGAGAAGGACCACTTGAAGAGGATCGCACAAGACTGGTACGCTTGGGCTGTCGCATGACCTTTACTTCGCTGCCTAGCATTTCTTCAATTTATGAAACCGCTGAGGTGTGTTCCACAGAACCGAAAACCGCAAAGAGCATCTCGTCTGACGATTTTATCACAGTGAAAGCAAGCCTGAAAGTCGAATCTGTGTCAGACTATATTATGGCACCAGTTTGCAAGAGCGAACCGACATCGCCGTTCGCAGCTCTAGTGCTCTACTCAAGACTTCTGTGTCGAGTCCCTCTCCTCTCTGCCAAGTTACGCTCTGAGCGGTCTGCAACACTGCCTTAGCAGTCACCATCTACAGCAAAGTCCATAAGATCTATCGCACCGTCCTCGCCTGGTCCTTCGCCCATCGGCCTGCCAGAGACACTGCCAATGACAATGGTGCCTGTCACGGACTCAACGCCAAGCACCGTTACACCTCGAGTGCCTTCTAGTCCCTTTATCCGAGAGACTCTACAGGCACCTGAAACTGATGACACCTACGAATTGACCATTCTGTGGGCTTCGCCCTCGTGCAACCTGTAGCCTTCCCAAGGGTCTAGGTATCTCCTTCAATACATCCTTCTTGCACACCACTGCTTCTGTGTATGCCTCCCAAGAACAAAGCCGACTTAGTATAATTGTCAAAAGCCTTTCAAGCAAGCCTCCGTCAGTTACTATTCGTCGTCCTCGCCACCTTCTCTGATGCCAACGGCATCTGTATCAGTCTTGGTCTCTGCGTCTACCACGCCCTCGTCCCCATCTCTTCCTTCTACTGCTCCCTCACCATGGTAGTAACCCCTGTACTATCTCCTGAAAGGTCACCCGTCACCTTGACTAGGACACCCTCCGCAGTTTCAACGGTATCCTCTATATTGATGAGACCGGACATACCTCTCTCACCAACACCGCCAGTGCCAACTATGTCACCGCCAACGCTGCCATCGCCAACGCCAACACTGTTATCCTTGCTGACGCTGCCCCGCCGCCGCCCTCAACCCCTGTTGCCCATGCCTCCAGTTCACGATCTTCCGCCGCCTCCAGATTTACAATTTACCATCAGGCGGGTGAGGACCTCCATCAATCGTTGCCGCACTGCCTAACCTATCCAAAGACACAGAAGTCAAAACGAATAGTCGCTGAGCACAAGAAGCCGGCGTCTCAAGCATAGGTAATGGCGGTACGAACCCGATAATGAAGCCGCAAGCACAAGCCCCACAGAACAGTCCCAGAAACCTCAAAAACGACACCACAAGCAAGACAGTGCGCGACAAACAGCAACGACATTGGCAACAGTGACCACAGCAGCGACCGTAACAAATACCCATGCAACCTCGAACTTGGCATCAGCGACGATGGCAAGCCCGTGTACAATCCGGGTGGGAATACCTTCAATACTGGGGATGGCTCGATACACGATGTTGCTGCCAATACCACCGCCACCACCAGCAAGGTGTCCTGCGCCGCCGACACCCACCACACCTTCAACCGCGATCGTGACAAGATTGTCCTCACTGCCTCCGATGTCGTCCCCCACTCTGAAGCCTTCGACTTGGACAATGACTCCTCCTCCACCCAGCATCACTGCCCTTGCCGCGACTGCCGCCTTCCCGCGCGATTACGCACTGGCAAGTACGTACCCACCACTGCATCCCGCACTCCCGCTTGCTCTTGATTCTTCGCCTCCGAACTCGCGCACGCCAACTCAGCACCACCCAGCAACGACGATGACATCTCATCGATCTTGGGGGCAAGGGAACAGCCGCAAGCAACCGCAAGCCCTAATGCACCCGCAGAGCGACACGATACCGAAGCCGCTGAAGGGTCCACTGTTATCTGTGACGACGATGATGGGAGAGGAACGGAATAAAGACGCCGGCGCCGACGTACGTCCTCCCTTTTATACTGACTTTGACAAACTTGCACATGCAGGCAACAACAACAACAACAACAGCAACAGGTTCCGGAACGCCGGAAACAAGCATGGCGCATGCGACCCCCACGCTTTTGGCAGCAGCCGCAATACTCCCAACATTGACACCAACATTGACACCTGCCGCAGCCGCCGCAACAACAACCCCGACATCCCTGATGACAACGACAACGACAACGACAATGACAATGCCAACCAACGCGACAACAGCAGCAGCATCATCGACTTCGACCTCATCACCGAGTCGACACTGACACCATCACCGACACCAGCAACAACACCAATAACGACGACGACATTCCCCCCTTGCACCCCTCAAGCTGTCGACATCGCCATCAGCAACAGCAAGCTTCCTGAGACTCCCAACAACAATACCAATGCCGACACCGCCGCTAAAAGCAACTACAGCCACATGTTGACCCAGGAGGGTCCAACAGTAAGTTTTTGGTTCTCCTTTCTTTTTCTCTTGCCCCACACATAGTATACTTGTATTTAACACTTCCTGCCTGGCTTCTGTCAAGCAGATAAATATAGATCCCCTTTCCTTTCGTCTGTGTTTGCGTGATTATTGCATGTTTTGGCTGTTCAAGTTGTTCAGATGTCAGCATGACTTGCAACTGCCAGGGGGTGTCAGAAACAGTTCCTGCACCTCATAGACCCTTCATACAACACATTTGTAGCAGTTAAAAAATGTATGTAGTGCTTCTTCAGCTGCAGGCACAATTTGATGCTCAGGTCATGCTTGGGTCACCAGTAGGGCTGAGCACTGTAGCCGTATTTACGGCTATACGGGCCGCCATAATACGGCTACGGGCCCGTACCGTAAAGCCTTGAAGGGACCATTTTACGGTACGGTTTACGGGTCGGTCATCCCCTGTATCATCCCGTCAAATTGACGGCCGTATATGGCTGTGTACGGCCGTATTACGGGCCAGGCCGTAGGACGTGGGAACTGAATACACAAATCGAGATGATCACGTCTGTGTGCTGTGTGCATGCGTGAATTTCGCCTATCCCGAGTCCTGACTTGTCTCTGACCCTCTCACCCGCTCGCACCCTCATCTTACTTGCC
>Ga0307510_10002852_pt1 | contig 19860 bp, 18 predicted proteins | sample 12_EM_MG_FD_207224 | JGI IMG/M metagenome (GOLD analysis project Ga0307510, IMG submission 207224) | Populus trichocarpa ectomycorrhiza microbial communities from riparian zone in the Pacific Northwest, United States - 12_EM | ecosystem: Host-associated > Plants > Roots > Unclassified | place...
GATGGGACCAAATTGGGAGGCCATAGAGTAGAACCGGGAGTGTGATGGCATGGAAGACAAGGCACCAGTTGTGGAAGTCAATTCCACGAACTGAGTTGCCAGGTCTAACCATTCGCATGTGTTTGAGGTCATGGCAGTGGGAATTATAAGCGCCCAGAACGCGCCGTCGTGCTGGGTCACCGCGGCGGCGCGAATTTCTCAGGACGATTATTGGCAAACTAGCTCAACTGGTTAGAGCGTCGCGCTGATAATGCGAAGGCCCTAGGTTCGATCCCCATGATGGCCATTATTTATTTCTCTGATCTTCTTTTGCGCGATTACCAACACAACACATCAACGTGGAACGACGTTGCCAATGGATTGGACGATGAAATAGAACCCAATTGGATCAATACAAGTACACAACTCACATCCGTTTGACCAAGCCAGGTGGCACATGCACGACCCTCAGCTTCACGATGCCCTACCTCCCTGCGATGCGTAGGCGTTCGCCACTCTCCTCTCGGGGTCTGAAGCTCCAAATCTCGACCGTAGTCTTTCCCGCACGGCGACACATGATTGCGCAGACTTCGCGTCTAAATACGACCTTCCACACGGTTTCGCTCGGTGAGGTGACATCGCGGACGTACGCGCCTGTGCCGACATCGAACAAGCGTACACGGCCGTCGTTCCCACCGGTGACAAGGAATTGTTCGTCAAATTGCAACGATGTAACGGAGGAGTCGTGCGCTGCGATCCGTGTATGTACACGTAGGTCCGGCAGTGCGAAGGCCAGCACACGCCCGTCTGCCCCACCCGTCACAAGCGTGTGTGGCGTCAGTTGTAATGAGCACACTAGCGCAGTATGGCCTTGAAGCATCGCAGTGCAGTGTCTGTGAAGATGGGCTCCAGATTAGTGGCTAATGCGTGAAGCGTGTTTTCGTTTGTGTACCCAGTATGTGCGTCCCATACGCGTACCGTGGTGTCCAAACCACCAGAAGCGACGATCTTGCCGTCAAAAGCGACTGCATATATCTGGTTGAAGTGTCCGCGGAAGACCTGCAGACAATCGCCCGTGTCCACATCCCAGAGCTGCCCACCAGTCAGCGCCATCAGAACACACCCGTTTATATGTTTATGAGGTTTTGTGCGTACTCGGCAGGTGCCATCATAGCTTCCGCTGACAACTTGGTTCCCGCAGACATCGAGTGAGCGCACACTGCCAGCATGTCCCGCAAGGACACGTAACATTCGCCCGCGCTGTACGTCCCACACGCGCAGCGTTCCGTCGCGCGACCCACTTACCGCAATGGGCCGATTGTGTATCACTTTAAGACAGCGCACAGTCGAGGTGTGCCCGCGGAGGACGTATAGCGTGAGACTATCCACCCATCCCCAAACGGAACGAATCAGGATCAGCAACAATAACAAGTAGAGGGGTGACGTACCCAGTCTGCACGTCCCACACACGTACGTCTTTGTCACATCCACCGCTGACCACCAGTGCGCCGGGTTGGCCCCACCCGCGCGTCGCACCGGCGACATCGCTGCGAGCACTCTCCGATTCGCTCTTCTGTGCATAGGTAGACACGGTTGGAGGATACTGTGCGTCGAGCGCCAATGCGCCGCGCATGGGCGGTGGCAACAAGTGGTCAAGCCCTTGCGGATCAAGGACCTGCGCGCCAGCCGGCGCGCGATTGTGTAGAAGTAGCGCAGGACCATCTGCCACCTCCGGAAAGTTGCTTCCATTCGTTGTTGTGTTACTGGAGTTGTGCGGATTGTGCGGTGGAGGTTGGGGATGTGTTGGGTCGAGACCGCCACCGCGCGAGACGAGATCGACGGCCCAAACGCCAAGCTCGTGGCCGACAAGGGTGCGCACGAGCGAACCCGTGTGCGTCGAAAATATGTGGATACGGTGATTCGCGAGCCCCGCGACGAGCCAGTCGGCATCAAGTGCAACGGAGGTCACGACACCGCTATCGGGGTCGAGCACGGGTATGCGGTGTGAGCGAAGAAGGCGCCCGCCGCGCTTCCAGTTGACTACTGTTGGACATCAACGAGGTCAATGCCCAGAAAGGTAAACCGCAGAAAGACGGCGAACATACAGGTTGACCACGCATATTTAAAGAGCGCTTGTGAACTCTGTGCCGGACGGAGGGCGCGTAGAGGCTGAGGGAGGCGTGGTAGCGTCGGGACACGTGCGATTTGGGAATGCATGACTCCAGTTGTGTTACTCTCGTCTGCATCCGGCTCGCATGGGCCATGTAAGTCAGGATCAAAATGGTACGCGCTCGCCAAGCCGCGCCAAGCCTGTTCGTCTTGCACGAGGGCGTGCCACTTTCGTGAGACGCAAGCAATGCGCGCAAGCGTGCGTGGGTGATCGACAAAGCTGAGAATGTGGAGTGAAAGCTCTATGGGTAGGTCCGCGAGAAAGTCACGTTTGAGGAGAGGTGCGATACGTGTAGATATAAAGAACAACTCGCGGGAGGAGCATTGAGAGAGGAGGGCGGCTAGATAATCCTGTCGGGCGATGGAACTTAATGTCCGGAATTCATTGAGAATGGTTTGGAATGGGGGCGGCTCTACCTGTGATGCAGGTGAGGAGGCGAGGGTTATGACGCTTGGTGCTAGGAACATGGGACGTGGAGATGGTGCTGGGGTAGGTGGGCGCATGACTGGCATGAAAACGGTTGGGGATTCAGTCTGGGAAGGATAGTCGGATGGTGTCTCTGGTTTGTACGGAGTAAGGTCCCCAAGGCCCGTGAGTTCGAATGAAGAGGGTGTCATTGTGGGTAGCTGCGATACACTCGTTCGAGTCATGTCGTCAGGGACGAGGGTTTCAGAACGAGGCGGCGATCACGCACATAAAGATGTAGTGTTTAGTGAATGGTGTTGAATAGTGAGTGACGGAGACTCACTGGAATGAGTCCTTGAAGGTCTGAGTGAATCCAGTGGAAGGTATCGAGGTGTGAGGTATACTAGATAACAGGAGACGCTGGAGGAGATTGTGTTTGCCGGCAATTGACAGGTAGCCAAGGGAAGAAAGCACAGGTTTGACTGATATGAGCTCCTCCCTGACGGGGGATATCGAGGGATCGACTCAGGGAGAGACGACCAGTACTTTACGGTGTTGATAGAGGCAAGTGTTGCTGCCGTCACCCCAGGTATCAGTTCTAGAAACCGAAACGTGTAATGCAATAGTTTGAGCTCTATAGATTGGCAAGAAACAGGTGATTTCAGTCCTTCTTCTCTGGCTGTCGCGCTTGGCGGTAAAAGTGCAGTTGAGAAGGGCAAGACGAAGGGTGAATTGCTGGCTGTGATGGGTGCTGTCGGCAAACCAGAACGACCATAAGGTTAAGGTTTATCTAACCCAACGATATAAAAGCTAGGGTTAGGCCAGCTAGAGCCTGCGGAGCAGTCTACTCGGGTCTCGTTCGTGTGTCCTCGATGTCCTCTATCAAAAGACGACATACACCATCGCCATCTCGGACGTCCTCTCCCTCTGGGACACCAAAGGCACTTAGAGTAAACGCACCAGTACGATCACCATTATTATGCACCTTGCCACCAACGTGCCACCTGCCCAACCGCTCGACACCTTTATCTGACTCGCGCGCCCTCGAGGTGCACTATGCGACGCACCATGCCCACGTCTGTTCCTCACATGGTTGCGGTTGTATATTTCCAGATGCGCGTCTTCTCGAGCTCGTGAGTCCATACTTTCGATGTTAATCCCTTCCCCTTGCTAACACGTCCCATCCATGGCAGCATATTGCAGAGTGCCACGATCCCCTGGCCGAAATACTCAGAGAGCGCGGCGAGAAAACTGTAGGTATCAATACTCAGCCGTTGGTTCACCCTTCATGAGAAGATAGCCCCGCTGACGAAAGTCGACTGTGATGCCGCAGTTTGCCTGTCACCTATCGTCCTGCCCGCGCAAGTTTTCAACCCCGAAAACAAGACGGCTACACCTCATCGACGTACATGCGTATCCAAAAGAGTACTTTTTTGCCGTCACTAACAAGGGCATCGGTGGCTTACTCCGCCGCTGGGGCGACGGCGCAAGTTTGCTCCGTGGGCCATGGTGTCCCCGTGACACCAAGGGAAATGCTGAGGGTGACGGTGATGAAAAGCTTGCTTCTCCATCGTCACAGCAATCCTTGTTACATCAGCATTCGGACCCGGACGGCGAGAAAGAGCGGGAAGAACCGTTTCTCCCTGACTCTACTTACACTCCTGTCTCGGCCGATCAAAAGGCGGCGACAAATACGATGGGTGATAATGGCATGGTCGGAAACAGGGATGCAGATGCAGACGAAGAAGTGGATGCGCTAGCCAGCGGCGTTTCGGCGCTCAGCCTCGTTCCTCCTACGATACGGTTTGGCCGAGGTGGCCCTGGTCCACGCGGTAGAGCCGGCTTTGCTACACGCAGCGGGCGGCCCGCCGCGAGCAGCAGTGGTCATCCTCCGGTTGAAGATCAACACCATGTAGCGGTGAGCGACAAAGGCAGGGAAAAGGATATGGATGCGGAAGCAGAGTCGAACGTCATGGAGCAGGATGTGCTTGTCGTGTCGGATAAAACCTCACCAGCGCGCGGGCGGCGCGGTAGGGGCAGAGTAAGTGGTGATGGGAGGGGGGGCGGGGGTAGGGGAATGGGTAGGGCAAGGGGTTTCGTACCGCCGCCTCCTAGGGGTGGATTCCTTATGCGTGGGGCTGCAGGGCGTGGTTTTCCCAGGGGTCTAATTGTGGCGAGGGGGAGGGGCGCAGGTGTCTAATGGGCACTATGCACACAAATTCGTCGCTCTTCTTTTGGATTCTCGAGAGGTGGCGATGGTGTGGGTAGGAAGGGATACCCTTGGACTACTGTACTTCTCGCAATTGTCTATGCGCAAGGTGCGTTGTGGCTGATGCAGGTATACGATTATAGGATTGGATGGTGAATGGTTACAGGGAATGTGTAGCACAGAAATAGCGATACTGTACAATGTGTATTGGCAACAACACAGCACTTGTGAAGATAGATATGACACAATACAAGTACAAGAATTTCTCATCCTCTCGCACCTGGAAACGCGAAATCGCTACTCGTTTCGTGTGGCTCTCATCACTCAGGATGTTACCAAAGCTTCCCGTGCTGCAAGCGATGGTGCCTCAATAATCACGGTCGGCATGAACGAGTCCTCGAACCCTATTATGTGGGTTGGTACATGTAGGGCGAGTGGGGCAGGGCGTCTCCGCTGCTTCCGGCACGATGCCATCGCTTCCACGTGTGAAGTAAGTTGATCCTTTGAACTGATATCGCCAAACGGGGGCGGTAGCATGGGTGGCGCGGTGTGAAGATATCCCGGTGCACAGGCGCCTCCACCTCTGGCGGGGATCGATAATAACGCCCGAGGGGAAGAGGCCGCAGGTACTTGTGAAGGTGAATGTGGTGCTGGCGCAGGTAGTATATTCCTCGCGCGGAGAGGGGATGGCGGTGCAGATGGGAAGGCAAATCCGTCCGATCCACCAGTGCGCGCGCTCGGCAGCGCACTGGGAGGACTAGTGTCATCCAGGCCACCCTCTGCGACAAGTAGCAGCGGAAGGCACTCCCCAGCTTCCTCCTCGTCTGTGTAGATGACCCCCGCTGCGTCCTTGTAGGTACCTCCTAGACGCGCTGCAGCGTCCGTGCGCGATCCCCCGTCTACAAATTGCATGATAGCTATCTCTGAGTCAAGTGGGAGAGGAAGCGCGCCGCATTGGGCATAGAGCGCACGCTTCTGGTGGGCAATGCGGAACGCTATAGTTGTGGGGGAGGAGGGTGAGGGAAGAGGTGGGGCTTTGCGCGCATGCACAGAGGAATGGGGCGGGGAAGCCTGAGGGTGCTGGGTGTTCGTGGAACGGAAACGCGAGCGAGGGCGGAGGAAGCGCATAAGGCCCTTCTTCTTGGATGGGGTGGGAGAGCGAGAACGGGTTGTTGGTACGGAGTCTTTGGGCTGGCGCATCAACGTGAAACGAGAGAACTTCATCCCATCAGAACCACTGTCGCCCCCTTTGTTGTTGGGAGAAGAGGATCGCGGAGAAGCAACAGGCGTAGATGGAGGTATGGGGAGCGGAACGACGGTGTAAGCGTATGAAGGGGCACGTAAGTCCGGATCATGTACCTTCTTGTAGGGTACTGCCGTTTCTGGAACTAGAGTAAATGAACTGGAGTGCTGATGCGTGGAATGCGGTGAGTCAAGTAGGGAGGGACGACGGGAGAAAGCAGAAGGTGCGGTGGGAGTGGCAGGTGGTGGAGGACCAGGCAGCACGCCCGCTACCCAGGCAGAAATAGCAGTTATAGTACTAGTACTGGAGTGACGACGAGAGGTGGTTCGCGCCGTCGGTGTTGGTGGACGCAGCTCTGACGGTTGAGTCCTCGGAGTGGGGGGGTGGGCAAGGAAATTATATGATGGGTTGGGAGGGGCCTGAATAGTCATTATAAACGCTATTATAGTGTGGATTCGTAGGGTATAGTGCGGAGCTGGATTGAATGTCAGGAACGCGGGAGGAGCAACTGGTATAAGGGGGCCGGTTCACGGGTGCGCAAGAAATGCCAAGGTGGAAAACGGACAATTACAGGGGAGGGTTTGGAATTCAAAACAAAGCTCAGAGGGCAGGCGGGTTTCAGAGGAGGTACCACTTGCGAGGACAGAGAAAGGCTATAACTAGATCTTGAGCGGTACCACAGGGCTGAGTAAGGTTTAGAGCGCTGTGGAGACGATGGGTTCAAGTGGGGCGAACTCGGGAGAGACCATGTTTATGGTTTATGAGTAGCCCGAGTACAAAAAGGTCTTTTCGCCAGGCAGGGAGGGCAACAATAGGACCGCATGAGAAGCATTTTCCTTTTGTCTTTTGTTCACGTTGCAGACAATAAAGCAATGCATGTATATGCTTATATAATCAAAGGTCCTAATTGTCTTAAAAGTCTTACATGGGGGCACTGGTCCTCTTCACGTGTCTTCTCCGCTTCTTCTGTCGCTGTCTAAAAAATATTTGGTACTACTATAGTATCCAAGCCATTGCGTGGTCACAGTACTTCGACAATAAGCAGCCTCGTAACTGCTCCAACTTCACCTCTTACCGAGCCGGGAGATAGAGGACGGGATGTTCTGATGACACGTTTTTGTACAAGGCATCCGCGTGGGTATCACGTCTTTATCGGAATCAACTATCGTTTTACGACGTTAGGACTCGGATGCAGACACAGTGAATTACCCCTCCCTCTCCCATCTGTCCGTCTGATCAAGTGGGCAGAACGACGAAGGTTTTGTCCTCGCAGTGACGACTTTCAGACAGGGCTCCGTGGTTGCTTCTACGTCATGCTCTCCGAGAATCAATGATCCGGGAACTTCATGGGTAGGACACCACATCTAGAAAGGGGTATTCAGTGCCAGTGGTAGGGGAGTCGTTGGTGATTAGTATTTGTCCCTTAGATATTCGTAAAGGTGTGAGCCATCAATGCATCAATTCCTGAATATCCATTTATGCTCATTCATTCCCGGGTATGCGTGCGTTGGATAACACCATTTGGCAGGGGTTGCAGGTGGGAATGCCTCTCCCACGTGCTCTTAGTGCTCTCTCGAGGATTAGCGCATCAAGGACGGTCTTTGTTGAACACTCACCGTGCCAACGGGTTTCACGAATTGGTGATGACTTCAAACGACTGCCCATTGATATATGGCGACTATCACGCTTGGACTCCATTCTTCTGGTCTCGCAGTACTAATTGTCTCCGTTTTTCGAATTCAAAGATTTGAAACAGTGCGATCCGTTGGCCTGACCAGTGGGCTTAAGTTGGCCTGCAGATCCGATGCCATGCCTCTCAAGGTTTCGCGAAGTGCAGCAAGTCCTTCGCGGCCTCCGTGTCGAGGAAGTTCGGTGCTTTCAATGGACTACCAGACATGTCTGGCTTTCCGTGAGTCAGAAATGGACGGCTGGCTCTCCCCAGTAAAGCATATATACGTATATAACATTCGATTGGCAAGCTCTCCAGCAGAACAATGGACCGGGTTACGTGAGTGTATCCTACGTTGTCCTCCTTGTCACTTCCCCCTAATCCTCTCGTTCAGCTCTGTCCTTGAGCGCGCTCGACATAGCATCGAACGAACTTTGGAGCTTGATGCGCATGAAGAACCGGATTATGTATGCCAGAAAGCCCCCAAAATACTCCCACGTCTCGTACACTGTCTTTTGGCCGCCGCGCCCGCCGTCCCGCAGGATCTGCCAGCGTTCCGCATTGATCAACCAGCGCGCGGGAGTTGCGAAGCGCCACGCAAGCCGGAAGTTGACGTCGTCTACATGAGTCAGGATCTCTTCCGCTATGGTCGCTTTCGTCCCCGCATCATCCATCGAGGGTGGTACGTGGACCCGTAGCCGGAGGCGGCGACCCGGCGCTGGGATTTGGGTAAAGAGAGAGGTCTTATCATGACTGCTAATGACCTCTTGCGTGCGGCTACGCCATAAGAATAAATCGCAGACTCTGAGATGCGAGGGATTGACCCAGAAAGGAATTTAAACATACATGTATGGATTCCTGTATAATGGGCCCGTCGTTTAGTAAACGATGGCCATCATAAAGTAGGGACCCACGCGCCATTCTCTGTAGGACGCAAAGTCGAGTATAACGTCCCAAACCTTCTGCTTTGGTGCATCGATAGAAATTGAAGATCGGATAGTGAATACAGAGCTTGTCGTCAGTCCTATGTCGGGAAGGTCGGACTCGGACATGAGCACAGGCGTTGTTATACGGGTCTGAGCAGTGTTTTGTTGAGGTGGGTCGTGGGCTATGGCTTCCAAACTGGAAGGATAAAGCATATTATGGTGCAGACAGCTGAGGTCCGACTGCGCGGGTTGGGCTTAGCATTTAACAGGTGAACAGGAGCCGATGCCGTCTTGCTTGGATTTCTTCCTGCATGGAACCGAGAAGGGGCCGAACAAGAGACACGGACAACATTCGATGAATCTGATAATTGTAACTTTATATTATTTGTGATGACATAATATCGGATCGCTGTCTGGCTGCCACAACACCACGCTCTAGCTCGAGAGACCACGATGTCATTGCAAGTCAACTTGTCAAGCCCAGATATTACAAAGGCATATCAGGATGTCCTTAACGCACGCGGGATAGATTGGGTCATCCTAACCTACGAGAAGGCCTCAAACGATCTCAGGGTGCAGTCCACCGGAAACGGTCTGGAAGATCTTGAGGAAGAATTCTCTGACGGAAGGTAAAAAAGTCACGCTTTCTCTCCTTATACAATCTATTTCACCAAGCTATGATAGGATCCAATACGTGTTTGCCCGAGTTACGGATCCGAATGTGCGTTCAGCTGGTGTTTTGCCCCTTCAAAGGTTAATTGACCATCAACAGACCAAGCTGCCCAAGTTCGTGCAAATCAACTGGTGTGGTGATGGCGTTCCAGAGGCGAAAAAGGGGTTATTTCATACACATTCGACTGCCGTCTCTCGCTTCTTTCGTGGAACGCACGTCGTGATTAGTGCGCGCAACGAGGTCCGTCACTTTCATGTTTTCGCATCGCGTCCTTCTGATCTAAGACTACGCGGAAAAGTCCGATGTCACGCCATCTCTTATTATGTCGCGAGTTGAATCTGCTTCGGGCGCGAGGTATTCTGCGCATAACGAGCAAGCCCGCAAGTTCGAACCCATCGTTCCAGTAGGCACGAACTATACCCCTGTCGGGAAAGTAGACATTGCCGCAATACGAAGTGCGGCTGCGCCCACCCCTCCGAAGCCCCTCGTACCCTCTACCCCACGCCCTGTGCCAACTCTCACCTCATCACCCTCTTCGGGAGCAACCTTCCGGAATACTGCCATCGGTGGTGCAGCTGCCGCTGCACGAGTTCCTGAGGGCACCTGGGATGCGCCAAGGCCGACGGTCTCGGCTGCACCTCCGCCTCCGTCGGCGGCTTCACGTCCTCCCCCGACTGTCATGGGCGGCTCAAGATCAGTCCCAGCACATTCTGCGACAATCTCCAGCTCAAATATTCCAACAAAGCCCTCGGAAGAAGACCGTATCAGCCCTGTCGTGAGTCCCACGGTCCCTTCAGCTCCATGAACACACTATCTGATCCCTGTGCTATGTAAAGGGCACTGCATATACACCCGTCTCCCTCCCTCCTCCCAAGAAACTAAAAAATCCATTCGAAGCTCGAGCACAGGCCGCTCTCGCCGAGCAGTCTGCTCCTCCGCGCCCTGCAGGGGGTTCTAGCGGTAAATTAACATGGAGCGAACGGCAAGCGCTCGCTAGGAAGCGGGCCGAGGAAGAGGAGGCAGCCAGCCGCGCCGCTGTAAGCCCGACACGTTCGCGACCCCCGTCGTCCGTGTCGTCCGTAGGAAGATGGGGCGCTGCGGCCGTGGGTAGTGTTGTCACTACAGCGGAAGTTGCTAGTGTGGACCAGGAGCTCGATCCCGATCCCGAGCCCGAGGTTCCTCCCCCACCTCCACCGCCGCCACCGCCGATCACCAGCCGTCCACCTGCTCCCCCCGAACCTCAACTTGAAGCAGAGCCAGAAGCTCTGGCGCCACCACCACCACCGCCGCCTCCACCGCCTCCACCGCCTCCAGTGGCCCCTGTTGCCCAGGTACTCTTTTTACCCCACCCCCAAAGAAAGACCGCACTGACATGACGTTCGCAGCTAGCGCAATTGAGTGTGCACGAACCGGAACCGGAGCCTGAGCTCGAGGTAGTGCCCCCCGCTGCTGCTGCGGGTGATCGAGGTCTTATTGCGGTGTCTCAATATGATTATGAGGTTCGTATTCACATCTCTCCCATACAGACTTGGCGCTCAACTGCGGCCACTAACAAATTGATAGGCCACAGAGGACAACGAGTTGTCCCTGATCGAAGGCGAGCATATATTGGGTATCATACAAGAAGACGCGGATTGGTGGTTTGGCACCAGCGCAGACGGCACTCGGAGTGGTTTGTTCCCCGCGTCGTATGTCACTCTCGTCGATGCACCAGCCGAACCGGAACCGGAACCAGAGCCTGAAGCACCGCCGCCTCCGCCTCCGCCTCCACCTCCACCTCCGCCGCCGCCCGCCCCAGCAGCACCAGTCAATGTGGCCACGCCAGAGCCGGAACCTGAGCCTGCGCTAGCTGTCGACGAAGGCGTCGTTGTGTTTGCATTATACGAGTGCGTAAGATACTCCTTCTTTGACTAAGTCGACTGATTTGTGTTTATTTCTGTAGCTACGATGCTGCAGAGGACAACGAGTTGTCCTTCCGCGAGGGTGACAGGATCACTGAAATCGAAGCTGTCTCAGATGATTGGTGGTCTGGTAGAGACCAGCACGGTAATGTTGGGCTATTCCCAGGTGCGCCTTTTGCTTCGACTGTTTAGGGACCTTGGGCCGTGGCCATGACTGATCAGAGGTTTTATAGCAACCTATGTTGAAGTCCAGCAATAAGATGATGTAACACACCGTGCCAAGATGGTTGGGTGGAAAATGTAGTCCCGAATCCTTGTAAGTTATCAGCCTACGGAATGAGATACTTCTCCTGCGCTGTCCAATGTCTACTGTTGATGAATCCCGCATGTACGTGAGCAAGTTTGGCTGTTTCTTCGAGTGAGACCTTTTCCGCATAAGCGGCATAACGGAGTGCGACCCCTGTACTGTGTTCTTATTTACCGCCCCTGGACAAATTTCACCACGGAGGGTCCCACCTATCACTGCCCATATTCTGTTCCTCCATATCCATCTTGGGTTAGTTGGTGCATTCCTTCTACTCCATGTGTTCCGTTCTCCTGTGCTTGACCACGGCGTTCTCTCGAGCACGCGATGGGCCGAATCGAGGAGCCCATCCTTCCCTCGGTACTCGGATCAGCCAATATTTCGTCTCATGCTGCTCGGGATGGTTCCAGGGCATGTGCGCATGGAACCCGAGGTAGTCTAGGGCCAACCTGGCTTCAGTCTGTTGGAAGGTACCTGCGTGCGCTGGGCTTGGAACGCCCTCATCACCCTGATTTTTCCATCGTCCGACCCGTCCGACTGCCTCGCCTGACACGACCGGCGCCACAGGACAGCGGGCGCGCGCCCGTGCCGTGCCACACAAGGAAGCATCACGCCGTGTCACCCCTCACCCTCGTCATTAAGGACAGGTAGCCTAGATTGTAAGTAGCTACCAGTCAAGTATATAAACCCGCGCGCAACCTGGTGAGCCAACAAGCCACGAGTGCCACTGGTCTGCGTTTTGCGCTTGCTTTCCCCCAATCTTTCGCGTCTAGTCTCGTCATCTCGTCTCGCTCAGCATCATTCAAGCAGCTCACGCGGAGCCAGATCCACACCACACACACTGGACCCTCTCTGAACTCACTAGCAGCGTGGACTTTCCACCTGCAATACACTGTTGGTAACATGATATGAGTCTGAGTAGACTGTCGGGTTCATAGCACGTACTCATTGGCAGGGGATTTGTCAGGTCGAGCCCGTGCCTTCGAAATATTTCCAAAGAGGCACACGCCGTGATCGGAGAGCTGAGTCCGGTCTTGGGAAAAAAAATAACGTTCGCTGATTCCAAACCATTGCCTTTCTCATAAGTATCCAACTGCGCTGTCTAGACAGTCCAGCCACCCACACGGCCCGTGTAGAAAACGTACCTCAGAAGAGCGCATGCACAGTAAACACGGGAACTGAAGTATATTGATGGTAAAGTGCTACTCACCTCAGAATGTGCAGGTAAATACGGGAACTGAGGGTGCAAAACTCAACTACTTACAGTATATAAGCAATCAATAAGGTTTTGGGGTACCGGGCTAAACGAGTGTGCAACTAAAGTCCTATCAAAACTGTATGATCCTCGGGCTGTCAAAGTATATCTAATCGATCCGCTCGCGCGCGCTATTTGCCACCAACCCCACCATTGATTATAACGCCGCTCAACGTCCCTAATCGTTGCTAGTGTATGTATACAGCCACTGCAGAGAGTTCGGCTTACTGGCACATATGTAAGGTATGGGGATGTGCTATCATTCCCGCTCGACAGGCAGTTAAAGACACTCTTAACACGGGACATGCAGCGAATCGTGACAAATCAACATTGACTTGGAGACTCGAGCGCGAAATACGTTCAAGGCTGCGACAACATAGCACAGTACCGGATATATATTCTGGCACCGACAGCGGCTATCCAATAGAATGCAACAGGGTGTCGGGATCAAGGATGCGTATGGCAGAGGACAGATATATGGATATATGACCGATTATGGGATTATTAACAGAGACGTGTGATTGGGAACGAGTAGAGTGAGTGCGGCTATGATAGGAAAAATTGCCGGTAGGACAACGCAAGGAGACAGACGACGTGGACACCATAAAGGGGCACAGAATATCGAAATCAGAAGACAATAAAATACTCTTTAAACCGAGCAAAGGGAAAGACCTGACCTATGTCTCACCGTTCAAAATATCTTCCCAGCCATGCTCTAGTCCGTCAACACCCTGCGGCTCTTCCCGTAGATCCTGTCGAATCGCACTAGGCGAAGGATCCGAACCCATGGCCCAGCCACGTCCTTTGAATGGTAACGGAACGCTCCGCCGGCGCATTCGCGAGCTGCTGCCAAGGTGTAGTAAATCGCTGATGCTACGTCGAATTTTCGAGCCTCCTGTATGCTGCTTGCCCCCACCATTGGCGCTCGGAGATGGCAATTCGAGGGAGTGGCCGCGCCGGGGGAGAGTCGGTGCTGACGGAGCGGCAGGAGCAGTTGATACTGATGACTCGGTGGCAGTGAAGATAGAAGCGGGATCCGGGAGAGGCTCGGGCCCACGGGCAACCTGTTCCCCTTCGTCAGAACCACTGGTCTGCGGGTGGGGTGGTTGAGGTTGGTGGTGGGACTCTGACGACGGAGGGGAGGTCAGTGTGAAAGCGGTCGATGGGATAGCGGAGGTTGGAAGCAAAGAAACAGAGGAACGTTGCAATGGCTGTGCTGGGGTAGATGCGGATGTTGGCGGTGGTAGTTCCGCCAAGGACATGTCATTGCCCAGCAGCAAAGGGGGACTCAGCGGGCGCGACATGTTGGCTTCCTGCATGGAAGGGGCTTGCGTCTCCGGAGCAGGGGCAAGGATAGGGAAAGATGGGATGGGTACGGGTTCAGCTGTGTGAAAAACAGGCAGTGGACCTTCTATCAATAGAGTAGCACAGGGTATGTGCATGCGAGCACGCACCTGACTGTGAACTGTCTGGCACAGGCTCCTCACAGACACTCCCGTCACCATCGTCATAACCATCGCCATCACTTCCGGTCTGCCCATCACCAGTCACATCTCTGCCCGGACGCCCTTCCATCTCAAGAAACGATCCTTCCAGGTCTACAGGGATCCAAGGCACAGGGGGTTTCGCCTGCGCAGGCTCTTTCCCCTTCCTATTGCGGCTCTTACTGCTCGCACTACGTGAGCTAGATTCTCCCCGGACATTTGAGCGCGACCGCACGCTAATAGACGCGGGGAGGCGGAGGCTGGCCTTGCTCTTGCGCTTGCTGCGCTTACGAGCGGCGCTTACACGGCTAACCTGGCTTGCCCTTGATGGTTGTCTTTGTAGACTAATCGAACCGGATGTTACAGGTGACGATGGTGGCCGGGTGTCGTAGGCAGAGGGTGGGGGGCGAGGGCTCGATTGATGGTTAGTTTGCATCACCGTGAGGCGTGCTTGGGCAGCAATGGCCTTGCCTGTTACGTCGATGACCTCGGCGCGCGAGATCATAGTATGATCCGCACTCGCCCCATCCGGGAGGGCGTTGCTGCTTGCATCATCGTCGTCGTCGTCGACGGAGTCTCCCAGGCCAGTCATGGCCGACTCTTGCGGATCGGTCGCTCCTGCTGCTGCCTTGAGTTTATCGACCTCGGTAGCCTGTTCCTCGGCGACTTTCCATGCCTCTTCAACCTCGCTGCGCAGGAGAGTGATGTTGGCGCGGGCCTTGTCGAGGTCACGGGTGCGGCGCGCATAGCTCGCGTTGAGCTTGCGCAACGCAACGGCAAGAGCGCTCGCGCGATGCGTGTCACGGGCAGCCGAGAGCTGCATCCGGTGGGTCGCCGCATGAAGTAGATTTTGTGCATGTAAATCGAGATTGGAGAGCGTTCCGCAGAGTTGGGAAAGCAAGTCGCCGTCTGCGCCAGACGCAGCGAGGGCGCGCAGTAACATGTTACGACGTTGTGCCTCGAAGCGCCAGCGTGCAGCTGCGGTCTCCCAGGAGCGCTCGATATTTGTGGAGTCTTCAGGCATGCGGGTGTCGATGATGGATGGCGGAAGGAGACGGATGAACTGTTCCTTTGCGCTCTGGCGGATGGCACTCGAAACGAGGTGCTGAAGTTCGGTTGACGTGAGCGCCCAGTGGGCAGCGTCGAGGGATAGGTGCTTGTATGGAAGCGGTTCTGGTGCGAGATCGATTTGTGGGGAGGGAAGGGTGAGAGGAGCGATGGGTGATGAGACCGTTGCCTGCGAGGGTTTCCGGAGAGTAGGACTCGCCACGGACGATGAGCGGCTCACAAGGGGAGTAGGTGTTGCTGGGCGAGAGGAAGTTGGGACGGGCATAGGGATTGACTGAGGAAAAACGGGATGGTCTTGGGTTTGTTGGTGAGTATGCGAATGAAAGAATGTGGACGGAGGCGTATGTGAATGAATGTTATCAGGACTCGTTGAGGCTTGACGGTGAGAAAGGAATGAGTCGTCTAATCCCACTAGAGGGACCGGGGGCCCGGCTTCAGGGTTGAGAGTGGGTTGAGAGGCAAGTGGAGATGAGGAAACGGGGATGGATGTCGAAGGGAAAGTGTCGGACAGTTGTTCGTCTAACCCAGTTGGGGCCCAAGGGAGAGTAAAGGACGGTAAAGGGGCGTGTCCAACGGAAGATTGCTGTTGATCTTTTGGAGTATCGTTCAGCGATGGTTGCTCTCGCTGACCCCATGTTGTCTGTTTGCGTGTTCTTGGGCCAGCGGGGAGGCGAGGCCTTGCGCGTAACATGGGCGACCTGGCTGAGGTTGGGGAAAGAAGAGAAAGGTCAGGATCAGGATCGAGAGAAGGTTGAGACACTGTCGGTTCGTGACTGGTAATCGTAGACATCTGGCGAGGTGGGTTTAAGGCCAAGGCTGACTGAATGGGCGTCTGCGTCTGCGTTTGCTTACTCTATACAATGAAAGGGACAATCTCAAACTTTTTATTCAGTTTATCACACGAGCTCGGATGACGCTTGCTCTCTTCTCCACAACAACCGTACACGGCCGAGGGTGACAACTGCTATCAATATCCCTGTTGGCACGGGAACACGTCGGAAGCGGATATGGTCAAATTGCAGGCGAGAAATGTGACACCAAAGAACGATGAGGTGGGCAAGCAGGCGGAATACATGTTGGCGCTGTGAGACCATCGTGTAATGTTATTCTGTAGCAAACCTGTCAAGTGGCCGCAATCAAAGCAATGTTATTTAACATACCACACAACATCCATAACCCTTCTGTTTCTGGTCATTTGGAGACGTGGTGGTGGTAATTAGACTCAGAGTTTGACTCCAACTTACAACGTACATAGAAAATCTGGGTGTCATCTTCGTTGCGATGACGCATATGCCGCCCTTCTCAGCTTACTTGCTGATAAACGCCTCCTTTCGTCCTGGGTCAAATTCAAATGGATGACTCGGGTACGTGAGAAAGGACTCTTTTTGTCTACAGTGTATACCTAAATTCTTTGTATGTAATCTACCCAGATTCCGAGAAAGGACTCTCACTAATTGTTTGCGGTATCAATAAAGTTACCCCCGAAAAAAGAGAGTTAGTACAGTACCGTAATGACCCGATGATCCGACCCACACCTATACATTATCACTAGCCTGTTGAAATTATCAAGTAAGGTACTTAGGCTTAGCCGCCTCTTCCTCCGCACGCCAAATGACGTCGATTTCGCCTTGGACAACGATCTCGTGTCGCCATTGGTGGTGGAAGAGCGCTCCTGCTCCAGCACGCGTCTCTGGGTTCAGATGCAGCGTCAGGCTGAGGAAGGAAGTGATTATTGCCTGCGCTGTCTCCCGCCCGCGGTGAAGTCGTACTTGTTATGCAACACGTCCTCTAGGGGCCAAAAGCGAAGCTTGCTGATAAGGCGGAGCTCGCCTGCGGTGTGCGTCTGCATGTGTTCGAGGGGAATCTGAGCGTACCTTTGCGGTTGAAGAAGCGTGAGCTGTATTTTCCCGAAAACGCGATGGAGTGTGGGAATTCGCCGACAAGTTCGATGATCCGCGCAATATGAGCCTCGTCCTTGCTGTTCTGCCAGTGCGACCTCGCTTGCGGGTCAAAAAGGCAATCCCCGCCGGCGAGGAACTCAAATAACTGGAAAGAAAATCGTAAACAGACCGGAAAACCGGATTAAATGGGCATACTACACAAGCAACACCAAATATCCCCACACTTGGACCCCATTGTGCACCGAGCAATACCTCTGGGCAGTGATACCTCCGCCTTTGGGTATAGTCCGTTAAACTCGCGGAGGACAGGCCGGCGGGACGCTAGGCCAGACACTCCTGGACCGAGGCCAGGCCATGGGGGCATGCCATTTGGCTGCCGAAAACCACTGTGGGACGAGGCCCTGCAGCACGCGAGTCACGACCCCGTTCAAGCAGGCCTTCAAGGCGTTATACCGGACCCCACCAGTTGAAGGGAATGCCGTACATTCCGCGCAAGCAAGTCAGCTCGAGGGGGAGAAACCGAGGGCGCCGACCACGAGCAGCGAGCAGACTGCTGGGCCGGCCACCCTCTCAGCTCCTAACGCCCCCAAGTCATTCGCCATGCCTGCCAAGGCCACACCACCAGCACTGCAGCAAGCCTCAGCGTCGGATAATTCACCCTCACCGGCCAAATTGATGAAGAGTGTGCAACAGGAGCTTGCACCCACTTCCCTACGCCCATCACCCCTGCAGTCAAAACTCGGTGCGACTCCGGCTCTCAGCCTTGCGAAGAAGCGACCCACTCAGGGACTCATGTCCCTCGCCTTGTGCCCAGCTCACGACTCCCTAGGGCCTTCGCGGAAGACCCAGGGGATCCGGGGGGAGTGCCGATAGTGGAGGATGGTGCACTGGCACCATTCGAAGACTTCGAGGGCAGGAAGTCGGTACTCACGGTCGAGACCGCAGGCGCAGACGCGCTCGACCATCACACGCTCGCGGAGGCAAAGCGCAGACCCCACCAGTCTTCCTGCGAGACCATGGAGGAGGAGCCGGCCACACTTAAAACGGCTGGCATTGATCACGACGCCACCTACGCGGCAGTGGCCTATTTCGCAGCCAAGCCCGGGCCTGCTCACTGGGAGGCCTTCAAGCGGATTTCCCCACAATCCCTCGGCACACCCGACCTACGATTCATGCACGGCGAGGAAAGCAGCCCACCAGAGGGCTCTGCAAACGCGAAAGGCAGCGCGGCTGAGGATCGGCACGCCATATCACGGTAAGCCCACTCCATCGACGGCGGCGCCATCCCGTGGCCTTCGAAGCGGCAGGAGGACGTCCCCTCGCACAACACCGAGAGCAACTACATTGCGGCAAGGGGGCATCGTGGCCTAGCAGCCTCGTCTCAGCGACCTTCGGAAACCTCAGCTTCCCCACCACATTCCTTTCCACCATTCAAGCAGCCATCGTCTTGCTGACAGCTCTACCGAAGTACTGGTTCACCTTCCTTTTTGGGGGCATGGCAATTCATGTGACCCGCCGCCCAAATTGCCCAACTCCACTTCGGCATCCTCCGTGTCACCCATCGAGTTTCGCGATGCAGTATCGTGTGCGGATCTAACCCTTGCACACAACACAACACCATGGCCAGTTCAGGCAGACACCCGCTGTTCGGCTTCTTACCGCGACAGGTAACAGCAAAACAAGTTCAGGGTGTCATAGTGCGTGATGTTTTCACTCCCATTCATATCCACTTCATGACATCGTTACAATCACAGGAGGGCCGAGAAAACCCGTTCACTCGCTTGCCACATTCCTCTCAATATCACAAAATTCTCGACGCTCGAAAAAAGTTGCCGGTGTACGTGCAAATGGTCGGGTTCTATCAGATGGTGAGCACCACCTTGCCCTTTATTTGTCCATGTCACTCCTGGAATCAAGGCCGTGTGGCGCTAATTCCCCAGCAAAGTTTACTAAACATCAGATTATCGTCGTGGTTGGAGAGACGGGCTCTGGGAAAACGACACAGTACGCTCATATTTTATCCCATTGAGTCTACTTCTTGACTAGTTTTGTCCAGGATACCGCAATTCGTTGTCTATTCCGATATGCCTCAGATGAAGAAGAAAATTGTTGCATGTACACAGCCACGCCGTGTGGCTGCCATGTCTGTCGCGAGGCGTGTCGCCGATGAGATGGACGGTGCGTGCTTTACATCGTATGTCGTATCGCTGTCTCATTTCATCCTAGTCTTTCTCGGAAAGCAGGTTGGATATTCTATTCGTTTCGAGGACATGACAGAGCCAGGGACGACCTTTCTTAAATACATGACTGATGGTATGCTCCTGCGTGAAGCCATGCACGACCCCGATCTAGAGCGGTACTCGACGATCATCCTCGATGAAGCGCATGAGCGTACACTAGCGACGGATATCCTTATGGGCCTCCTCAAGAATCTCTTGAGGAAGCGCAAAGACCTTAAGCTCATCGTCATGTCCGCGACATTAGATGCGCTCAAATTTCAAAAGTACTTCACCATCGACGATCCTGCCCCACTCTTTAAAATCACTGGGCGCACACATCCTGTGGAGATTTTCTATACGCAAGAGCCTGAGCCAGACTACGTAGAAGCTGCGCTCCGTACGGTCCTCATGATCCATCGCGCTGAAGACCCCGGCGATATCCTCCTCTTTCTCA
>Ga0307510_10002853_pt1 | contig 19855 bp, 8 predicted proteins | sample 12_EM_MG_FD_207224 | JGI IMG/M metagenome (GOLD analysis project Ga0307510, IMG submission 207224) | Populus trichocarpa ectomycorrhiza microbial communities from riparian zone in the Pacific Northwest, United States - 12_EM | ecosystem: Host-associated > Plants > Roots > Unclassified | place...
TAAAAAACAACTCAGATATATTTCGTACGAAATTTATTCCACTGGAAGTTTTTCTATGTTTCTGTATATATTGTTGAAATTTTAGTTTTTTCCGAAAAAATATGATGACGATGTTGCCGCAACACGAGACTACCAGAGTGTGGGTGTAACAGGATTGAATAGTCGGCAACAGCTTGGCTGAGATCCTCCCGCTACCTGACACCCCTGACCCTTCCATCGAAAGTCTACGGTGTTGCTCGCATTCCGCGGCCTGCAAAAATAAAATTTGGATTGATAAGATGATTTCCGACAATTTGGTGATGATCATCATCATGTAGCTTTACCTAAAAGTAGTCAAAAGTTGAGTTAATGGAAGGGAATTGGGAATTGGTAGATGACATCCTTTCTAAGTGGACCGGGCCAGTTAATATAACAATAGTTTGTAGGCTTGAGAGGCCTATTTTGAATTCTTGGTGGGCTGGGTATTTGTTCCTTCTTCAGTTATAGAAGCGAAGGAAAAGAGAGAGAGAGAGTTGTATTTTTGAAATCGTTCCTCCACTCGACTACGGTATATTCTTACTCTTAAGTGCCTCTGATTGATTTTATTTTATTTATATACCAACTGTTGCTGCGCAGCTCCAAAAGCAATGGTGCTTACAAATTTTAGTGGACCTGGTGTTGGATTCGGTATGCTTATTACTACAATTAATTCTGATTTTCTTCTTCTATCTCTCTGTCGTTTATGCGAAATTTGATTTCAGGTTTCGGTGTTGGTTGTGGCTTTGGCGTAGGCTGGGGTTTTGGGGGTCAGTTCCTTTTCCCTTTCCTTTTTTTATTTCACTTTAAAGTCTTGCTTGTGATGTTATTTGAAGAAAACCCAGCTAAGCTAAAAATATCATGCTGCTTCTCTGAATTGTGGGGTTCTTATTTGATTGGAATAGGCGGTTGGGTTGGGAGTGATTTCTGCCTTGAGTTTTGATTATGGGGTTGCCTTATTTTCTTAAAGTGTTGTCCTTAATTTTTCATAACTAAACACTGCTTTATCACTGCTATTGATCCAAATTCAATTTTGAATCTTCTGCTCATCTTCTTCTTCTTCTTCTTTGTCATGTATTTTTGGGTTTTTTTTTTTTCTAGGGCAGTATATATAAATAAATACTTTGCTTGGACAGTGAAATTGTTGAGAAATTCGTAGAACCTAAGGAATGAAGAATCTAACAATCATCACTTTGCCATTCTCTTAAGGTGGTAAGGGTATTTTTAGTGTAGTCTTCACATTAGCTGGTCTTTCTGGAGAGAAAACAACAAACTGTCCTTCTACAGCGTTGATTGTCTGGTAGATGTGGGTGATGCATGGATCCGTTTGGCTAAGTGTGGTTGGACTTCAATTCTTGTTCAACCCAACTAGTCTCGGTACTTCAATCTTGCTCAGTGGAGCTATGTGTCGCTTGCTATTCATGGCTGGGGCATAATTTCAATGAATTGATCTAGTGTTGCCTTTACCTTCTACCACAGCCGACAGAAAACAGCTGATTGTGTTCTCATGTTTTGCAAAATACAAGAACATCTTTGTGATATTTAGAATTTTGCATGACGATCCCATGATCCTTGATATAAAACTTGTCTGGTTGATGTGTGTGGTAGAATAGTCACCTCATCTGACTTGCTGTTTGAGACTCTGCGTAAATCTTCCCTTTGAGTGTGAACTGAGCTACCAATTTGCTTACGTATATGTTTGTCTGGTGCAGGCATGCCTGTGAATATTTTGGGTCTTGGTGCAGGTATGCACCTTCTTGTCTCTTTCCTCAAATGTAGATCTTAGACTATCATTCATATATATATCTCTTGGTCTATAAATAATGCATTCAAGAATTGTTCAGAATTAGGACCTTTGTTTTGCAGGTGCAGGCTGTGGGGTTGGTCTAGGCATTGGATGGGGCTTTGGCACTGCCTTTGGAAGCCAGTATAGGTCATCTACTGTCACATTCCAGGGCATGGAATTGGCCAAAAAAGAAGAAAGTGATGACAATCAGTCTTGAGTATTTGTTATGAAGCAAAGTTTATGCATTTCTTGTGTTTTTTTTCTCTTTTTTTCCCATGAAGTTTCCAATTGTCATGGCACTGTAAAAAAAAAAAAAGCAGCTTGCTCTTCAACCTATTTCTATGTTCAAGGTACTGTAGTGTCGAAATCCCATTGTTCAATTTAATGGATCATAGAAATTCTACATGCCAGGATAGTTTGTACGTCAATGAAATAAATGATGATTTAAAAGCCGAAATCAGAATATCCCCCAAAAGTACCCGGTTTCCATGCAGCATCTTCCTGGCGAAGTGGCAACCAGAGTAAATTTCTAACAAAGAACCTGATGTTTTATTATTTGACTTGGTGCAAGTTTGTAGCTGTATCTCGTGATGCCTTTATATCTACACTTCACTAATAGATGAACTCCTTCCAGTGTTTTATGAATTATCTACGATGTCTACAAATTATTTTATGGAGATGAAAACGTCTCACAGAACTTCTTGGCAATGAATGCAAATTTTATTTTTTTGGTACAATAAGAAAGAAACAGAGACTGGTAACGGACATAAATTGCACCCAAAGCGTCACGCAGCAAAACAGAGTATTTCCATTTTGATTACTCCAGTCTACTTTGCTGGTTTTACTTTTGCTGATCATTAAGAACCCGGGTTGAGAATTTAATAGATTGTGAGTTTAAAATCTTTGTTTAGGTTTAAAAAGTTTATCAGTTTTTTTTAGTTTTTTATTTAATTTGTTATTTTTAAAATTTTATCATTTACCATTTATATTACCATTAATTAGTTTTTATTTATTTATTATTATAACCAGCAAGAATCATATTTTATAATCAACTAAAATAAATACAGAAACAGAAACAAAGTTACTTGCTTCGACAGCAATGGCCTCCCTCCGCTCATGCACGTCGCCATGGAAGCTGGCCACCAAGACGCCTACGAAGTTCTCCTGAATGCATGCTGGTAGAGTAAATAGAAATTCCCTCATGATTTCCTCTTCATCCCCAGTAGTAATTAACTAAAACAGATTTCGTCTCATTATAATTACGAAGATATCCTCTAATTGTACAGGAATTCGGTCTGGGTTAATATTAGGAACAATTGCATGTGCAGGGAAAGGGAAGTCAAATTCTGATTCTAGTGAGAATTACTTAGAAGATAGGGTTAGTTTTAGTGAAGACAAGATAATGGACTCGAATAGCTTGGCGATAATGATGGCTTGGAGAAGCCATTGATGGAAGCACACGCAAAGGCGGTTTGCTCAGGTGGTGGTCATAAACTGAACATTGGCTTTGGAACGGGCTTTGTGGATACAGCTTGCGTATCCTTCTAATGTCTTGAGGTTGTTGGGTTGCTCAGTGTGTTTTTGTTAATATGATTCTACTGTAGTGCTGGACTGCAGCTTGCCATTGTTTGATAAAAAATGAACCTCAGGTTACATAATTAAGTAGTTGATACTTCTTCCATGATGTTGTAGACCGATAGTGAATCAGTTGAACTAGGCAACTGCTGAAGGAGCTAGTGATATGGTGAGGAATTCATTCCATAGGATGTCAAAACTGATGAATGGCGGGAATCTCCACAAATCTTCTTGTTATTAGAACTTCAACACTACATTGTGTCTATATTGTACTTCTTATTTCAGTTAAATTAGTTTGAGGGATGTCTTTGATGATTTTACACCCCCTCGTGTTCTTCTTAAGCTAGGTCTTTGTGAAACCCCTTTTCCCAATTAGTTCTTGGGCATATGATAACTTCACGCAAGCAATTTCAACATGGGAGCCTTTTCGTTTTGCGACTGGATTTCTCCTCTTGTTGAAGCTCCGTTTCACTTGATGCATACGCGAAAATAATTAACTCCCTCTTTAATCTTCAGCCATGAAGCATAAATTGTTTAAAGGCTTTAGATTCAGAGCCTCTTATAAAGACAACTGGAGATCCATTTTCAGTTCACATACAATTCTTTCCATGGGCTTCTGTACAATTATTCTCCCTTTTTTTTCTACGTCCTCTGATCACCTCAGAGAGCAAATATAAACGTTACAGCTGGTTCAACCGGCACATTTGTTGGAACATCAGAGAAGAGATTAAAAATACACAGAAATTCAGGCACATGTCCTATGAATGATAATCATTTATGGGATTTCTTCAAGATTTCGGATCATGTCCAGCTGAAAGCTATTGGACTACGGACAACATGCTTCCCGTCTGACCACTCCAGATGAGCAAAGCTGTTCGTACCGGAGGGCATGGATGTAGCGGTAAAAGTCACCGTGTAACTCTTTTTCTCATATTCTTTGGCAAAGCTCAGGGATTCTGGCTCAACTAACATCTTAACAGATGTAGTTTGTGATGTCATCGAAACCTTGTATGTTGCTGGAGCACCAACATTTGTCAGAGTCCTGGTGTATTTGACTGTACTTTTCACCCCAGCTCCGCCCTCCTTGCCTGAAGCAGTTTGTAGTGGAACAGAGAACGATGGGTAATTAAGATCCCCCAGGCTGTATTTCTTGCTTGAGTCGCAAATGAAGTCTTTAGTTGTGATTTGTTTAATGTCTGATGCACTATAGTTTAAAGCACAAAAGAAGCTTATGTAGTCATCAACAGTGGCATCATAGACGAGGCCAGGATCAAGGGCTGCTACTGGATTTACATGTCCAGCTCCATAATCGAATGGCGTAGATGGTTGTCCTGTAGCCACGTCTAATAAGTTTTCCCCATTTTTGTATGTTGCATAGGCTGTGGTCATGAGAGCGGACTTAATGGCTGCTGGACTCCAGTCCTGGTGAGCAGCCTTGATGAGTGCAGCCAACCCACTTACATGGGGACATGACATTGATGTACCTGAAATGATATTGAATTCTACATGCCTCTTGTCGTTTGTTAGCCCAGTTGGGCCAGCTCCCCCAGTCCATCCCGCTAGTATGTTGACTCCTGGTGCTATTAGGTCTGGTTTGAGTACTTCTGGAGTGACCAGATTTGGACCTCTGGAACTGAATGCCGCTACCACAGGCGATGGTTCAACTCCAAGCTTTGTACCTCCAGAAGCAATCGTCCCCATTGGCTTTGGATCAAGGAAGGCATAATTCTTAATTGCATTTGCGGTTCTTAGGCCCACAGCGGCTGTGGGAAGAAGATGTGCGTCAGCGACTAGCTCTTCCCCATACAGCTCTGTGTTTGCAAGAATCATCCCTAGGCCACCAGAATCTTTCACCACCAAGCCCTTTTGGACCCTGCTATTCCCCCCTCGATCACATATCACAATTTTCCCTGCAACTTGTGCAGGAATCAAAGTTCCTATCATGCAAAGGCTGCCGCTTGTGGAATTGCTCACGTTACCAGCATAAACCAGGGGCACCAACGAATCAGATAATGGCTTTCCACTATAAAGCGATATACCCGAGTACTTCTTACCATCTCCAAGGCTCACAAAGGCTGGGAAATCACGGTCCAACGTTCCAGCACCTACAGTGGTTATCCAAGGAGCGACATTAGACAAGCTGCCTGGACTTGGCCCACCATTTCCAGCCGAGCATGAGACAAGAATTCCCTGTGCTGCTGCTCGGAAAGCTCCAATCGCAACTGTATCTCGAGTGTAATCTGAGAGTCCTCCTCCAATAGACATTGACATGACATTAACGCCATCTGCAACAGCCTTTTCCATTGCTGCTAAAATATCAGAGCTAAAACATCCACCCAACCAACACACCTTGTAAGCTGCTACTCGAGCTTCTGTAGCCATTCCACGTGCTATCCCAGAAGCATACCCGAAAAGGCTAGCTCCCGAGACAGCTGATCCAGCTGCTGTAGTTGCAGTGTGGGTTCCATGGCCATCATCGTCTCTTGGTGATTTTGACTCCATTGTTTCGTCAATAGGTCCGAATGCTGCTTCATACCCTTTTGAGAAATATTGTGCACCTATCAGTTTCCGGTTACAGCTTGATGAATTGAAGTTCTTACCCACCTGACAAGAACCTTTCCAGGTACTTGGTATTGGGCCAAGCCCTGTGTCACCAAAGCTTTTTATCTCTGGCCAGACACCGGTGTCCAGTACTCCAACAATCACCTCACTTAGGGAGGCAGATGCAGGGAGGAGGACAGCATCACTTTTTCCCAATCCAAGGAACTCCGGGGTATGAGTTGTGTGCAGCTTGTAAATCATTTCAGGTAGGACCGATAGAATTCCGGATTGTTTTTCAAGTAATTCAGCTTCGTCTGGTGTGAGTTGGGTGGAAAAGCCATGGATTATGTTGTTGTAAGTGTAAAGCATGTCAGCAGATTCTGATACGGATTTTAAAGATGAATCATACCATTGGAAATGATCATAGTAAGTCGCTGGCATATTGGACTTGTCCATTTGAATTATGAAAGTCTTCTTCGTTTGCTTCTTCACTTCTGCTACCGCATACGTGTAACAGAAGCACAGAACCAGAAGTGTAGCTATCAGTTGAGGCCCGAACTTCAAGTCTTTCATCTTCATGACATGTCTTTCCGACCTCATATTGGAGAATTCAGGCAGTATATAAAATGTTATACTTCTGGTAACTTATCCTGTTTTAAAGTGCAGGGAGAATAGAAACTGAGGTTTGCATAGGAATAGGGAAGATTCTCTTGGCTCCTAGGTCGGTCTCCACGGGGTTTATATATATAACAGGATGAAACCTGGTTTGGCTCGAATGAATTGTTGTCTAGAACTCCGAATAGGAATTGGAGCTAGCGGAGAAGGTTATGAAGCTTATCAAATTTAGCAGTGCTTTATAACTAGTTGTTTAACTCTTCAAATCTTCTGCAATGGCACTAGTGTAATATACTCTGGTTTTCTTATATATGGAAACCAATCAAGTTTTGATACTACAGTTAGGGACAGATATATACATGAGTAAAAGCAGTCCTAGAGTAGAAATGCAAGGTATTGATGGCTGTTAAATAATCATTTTCCCACGTGGCACCATTATCTCTGGATTCCTGAATGTTATTCCAATTAGTGGCCGGCTTATTGAGTATCTCTGTCTTAAAAGGCAAGCACTAAAGGTAATGCATTTTCCTACAGAGTCGGATGCCGATCACAGGGGTGCGATGTTGAAGGATCACGAGTTTTCGTATGTGATTTCCAATATTCCGAAGCCATCTCATGGCCGTTGGCCAGCATTACAAGGCCAGTGTCTTTGGATTTCTCTTGGGACACTTGAGAAAGTTCCCAGTTAATGATGAGCTACACTGTGAATCAAGTAATATTCAGTTTACTGGGTGTATTTGTACTCTCTTATCTTGCCAGTTATAAGCACTTCTTCTTGCAGCCACATGTTTTGTAGACAGGTGCTTCCATGTCTTCATCCTCCGCGAGCAGTTGGCCACAGAATTTGCAGGTTCTATCTGAACAATCCCACTTGAGAGGATAGATTAGATAGACCTCAGTAGTCAGTGGGGAGCGGGAATTCACGAATTCTGCCATTCTTTCTAAACTTTACAGGTCATCACGCGTAAGAGCCAGTGACATGGGAATCATAGCTGCTTTAAAATCTGTCGTAAATTATGGATTCCTGCTTTCACTCAACGTAATATAAACAGATATACTGCTTTTAGGCAGTGTTTCCTTTCCTTTCGCAACTTATAAAGAAAATGAAGTTTCCAAACTGAACAAGACAAGCGTATTTTATTAAACTTGACTACAGAAAGAACGCCAATCGCCTCTGTGGATCCATTTTTTGGCTACCAATAATATATGTTATCCCATGTGGCTTGACATGGCGAAAATATACTGTGTTTTTAACCCTCGCCTCACCTCACTTGCACGAAATAATCATCCGCCTGTGTTTAGTGGAAAGAGCACTGGTGAAGGACTGAAGTCATGGCCTCTAACTACTGCCGTAATGAGCAATTATCAGTGCCAAATCGTGGTGGGTGGTGGGTGGAGATTTTGGGCCATCTAGATGGAGTAAATGCATGGCTGAGAAAAGAGAGCTATGAAAACAAAACTTTATGGAAACAAAAGCTGAGGACAAGAGGTGGTGCTGTCCAATTAACAATCATCACAAAGTAATCAAAGGTCCCTAGGAAAAGAGAGCCTTTTTCTTTGATTAGATAATGGAATCGTTGTAATGTTTAATCATGACAGACACCCATGTGGTTGTTTCTCACAATCTTACAGCTATATTTTTTTCGACAACTAGCTGGAATGGGCCCCGCCACTAATAATTGCCTCATTGTCTTCTATTTTGAAATTCTTGTATATGTAACTCGTTACGTATCCATCAGTCATCATCACTTGTTTGTCTGCTTTTTGTTTGATTACAGCTTTCATTTAAGGACTAGCAACGGAGAAAGGTAAATATAGCCATCTCCCAACCGCTCCTAATGAACTCCTTTTATTTAACTATATGATATAAAAACATTGACAATAAATCTGCTTTTGATATTGTAATCATTTTTGCTGTTATGATTTGAAAAATTAGGTTAAAAAAATTGTAAATTGTAGTATTTTATAACTATTTTTTCAAGATAGAGTTTTGAGTGGAGCTCGGGCAAATCAGTCCTGTTCTTAATGTTAGCAAATAAAAAGGATTGAAAATTTGTTTAAATTTGAAATTTGATTCGTTAAACTCAAATTTTTTTAAATTAATAAAATTTTATTTTATTTTATTAAATTGAACATCAACCGAGTGATTGATGAGAAATCCACTAACATCGTAAAATCTCCATGCTCATTATTAAAAAATAAATCATCAAGACACAACATTAAATAATTAAGTAAAAATAACAAAATAAGTATTGTGGGGATCCACTGTGAAAGCTCTTAGAAGGCATACTATAAAACATCGATCCTATTAGTTTTTTATTATTATTATTAATGTTGCTAAAATAGCAGTATTTATTATCTTACACATTTGTAAGAATGCAGTTGGCATGGAGTGGTTTTTTCAAAAACAACACATTGACTAAGAATATATATCCAAAATATCATAATAACTTATTTTTTAAAATATAACAGTTATAGAAGACATGCCGGTGGATCATGCGCGATCAAGCAAGAAGTGCGTCATGACCTTATAACCATAGTTATTAAACCCGGACCGGCCTGGTGGATCGAACCGGGAGCTAGACCGGTCCGGGTTTGTCAAAAGACCGGCCGGTGCAACGACCCGGCCAAACCCGGTCGACTCGGTTGATCAACCCGTGACCCGGGCAAGACCCGTTTTTTTTGTTTAAATGTGAAATTTAAAGCTCATTAGTATATATACTATATATTTTCAAAAAAAAAATTCTAATATAAAATTTAAAACCTATTAGTATATAAATATATATATATATATATATATATATATATATATATAACTACAATAACAAAGGCCATTTTCCAGCTTTTGCGGTCGGTCACGCGCTTGCGCCTCTCATGAAACTATATATTACTTTGAGAAATATAACTACGTTATTTTTTAGTATATTTCTTAATCACTATGTTATTAAAAAAAATAATTAAATGAGCATCGATAAATCTAGCCAATTCCCCCTCACTCTTTAGGTTCTGTGGGAGTCAGTGTCACAACCGAATAATTAATATGCGAAAACAGTGTGAACAAAGGACCATTTGCCCATTCATGCCTCTTCTTCTTCTCCATGTTGGTATCCAATCAAATCCTGTGATCAACATTTTAGTCGGCAGACACATAAAACAAAAGGGATAGAGAAGAAGAAAATAATGGAAAGAATCAATGGTTGGGTGTGGTTTAATGATTCTATCAAGAGAGATTTAAGGATAAATGGCACTTTATCGAATAAATAAGAAATTGAGGAGGGTGGATGCAAATACCTGATTGAGAATTTTGATAAAATTGATGTACTCAAATGAAAAAATTAAAGCTTAAGTCCTTAATTGAAAAAAAAGTATAACATTGGTGTATTAATTAATAATGCAATTATCCCTAAATACAAAACGTTGCTCTTACTTATAGACCATGCAAGAGATTAAGTTATACCATGAAAAAATTAACTTTTTAATCATATCTCCGTACATCTTAATTTAATCTTCATTGACATTAAAAAATCTTCATGAGTGGCTCTATCTGAGCAGGTAAACGTAGAGCTCCATAAAGCTGTGCCTTGCCACACAATAATAATAATAAAAAAAAAACTACGTTAGTCTCAGCATGCTTTCAAGTTAGAACCTTAAAAATTATTACTGGCCTGCAAAAAGTTTTCAAAGTATTTTATGATGTTTCTAAAGCTTTATGATATTTATAATTTGAGCCCTCCAATGCGACTGTCATCGTCATCTTGCGAGAAATAATTAACAAAACTAAATAGCATGCGTACATTGAACTAGCTAGGTTAATATATATTTTTTAATTGTTTTATAACATCCGATAATGTTTCAAGATTTAATATGATGAGGAAGAAGATTTTTTAATGTTTGGATAGTGGATAATTATATATAAATGTTAATATTATTTTCTCTAGAACTTGGAAAGTAGATGGTGGTAAAAAAACTCAACACCTGCAAATCAATTCTATTTTATAAGGTCTAGGGATTCTCAGATGATAAAAATTTTAAGTAATAGATTGCAATAAATAAAAGAATAAGCTTTAAATTCCAAGAATAAGAGTGTTTGTTCTTGTTTTTTTCATGATTAATGCTTTGATAATTAAATTATGAATACTTAGAAAATAGAAATTGTAAACCCTTTACTTGGATGGTTCAAGAGGTATATATAGCCCTTAAACCTTGTTATGTTACTTAAATAGAGGGGTTGTAATGTCATTTACTCATGATAGCAATTACGAGGGATAAATATCCCCTAGATAATATCAATGAAGAACAAATATCCTTTATACAATATAAATATTGATGGAAATATAGGCCCTTTCAAGACTTTTATACTTCTAAGAGTGTAGAAAGGTAATTATTCTAGACATAAATATTTTATATTTAAAAGTAATAAAAATAAACAAACAAAGCATCGTGGTGCAACACGGGGCCCATAATAATCGTCAGGCTCATACTCACTTGAACTAGGCACGATGCTAAGCCTTCGGGCGATGGGTCTAGTAGCTAGTCATATCTATATCTTTTTTTGCTTAGCACGTAGCTGAACTCAAAGACATTGGGTCTGACATCTCGTCAGGCCCACATGTACTTAAGTTTAGAGTGTAGTTGAACTCAATGATGTTAAGTTTAACACCTCGCCAGACTTATGTCTGTTTGGGCTCAACGTGTAGTTGAATCTAAGATCATTAAGTCTGGCAACTCACTAGACCCGTATGTACATGAACTCGGCGTGCAGTTGAATCTAAGAATGTTGGGTGTGACAGCTCGCCAAACCCATGTCTATTTGGGCTCACCGCGTAACTGAACTCAAGGTCGTTAGATCTAGCAATTAGCAAAACTCATACATATTTGAGTTCAGTACGTAGCTGAACCTAAAGGTGATTGACCTGACAGCTCATCGGGCTCATTTGTATTTGAGCTAAACGCGTAGCTGAATTCAAGAATGTTGAGTCTGACAGCTCACCAGTTCTACGTCTATTTAAATTTAGTGCATAGCTGAACCCAAGATATTTGGGTCTGGAAACTCATCATGCTCATATGTACTTGAGCTCAGCATATAGCTGAACCCAATGATATTAAGTGTGGCAGCTCACCAGATCCATTTAGGATTAACGCGAGGCTGAATTCAAGGATGCTGGGTATGACAACTCGTCATACCCATATGTAATTGGGCTTTGCGCGTAGCTGAATCAAATAATATTATATCTAGCAATTTGCTAGACTTATGTGTACTTGAGCTCAATACACAACTGAATCTAAAAATATTGGACCTGGAAGCAAGCCAGACACATGCCATTTGGATTTGATGTTCAATCAAATCTAAATATGTTGGGTTATCACGATGTCTTAGGCTTTTTTTTTTTTTAATATGGACTTAGGCTCAAAAAATAAAATTTTAAAAATACAATGATCCATTAACATCTTTATGTCGTAGCTTAATTGGTTAATATGGGTCTTTAATTAGTCAAAAAGTCGCAGGTTCAAGCAACACTAGGAATTATATTATCTTTTATGCAATAGATGGGTAATCTCGTTTGATTTTTATTTTTTAAAAAAAAAGGTTGGTTGACCTGCCTATTTCACGCCTATGTGCCCGAGCTTTGTTGTAATAGACCTAACTATATTAAGTCATCCAGGTCATCATTTAAGTTTTCTTTTTCTTTTTTTATATCTTTTTATTCTATTTTCACTTTTTAATGTTGATTTTTTTAATTAAATTTTATTTTTTAATATTGAATTGGTTGTAAATCAATTTTAATATTTTTTATTATATAATAAAAAAAAATTATTCAACCCAATAAAATTTATAACTCAGGTAATAATTTGATAGCTTGATTAAGATTAACCTGTCATGTTTTTTTTTTTTAAATCTTTTTTTTTTGGATTTTTTCGATCGATAAGGTTATGTTAAGATAGTTTTCATTTTATTTTATTAAAACTCAAGTTAAGTAATGAATTAAATAGTGAGTTTTTAAATTTAAAATATTATATCAAATTTAATAATAATACTGAAAGATTTTCTATGGTCTAAATACTACTACTTTTTTTATCCAAGCTATAGCGATAGCGTGAAAAATAACCTGGTTATCTTCTATAGACAAAAATTCTGAAATACATGGTGCGTGACCGGGAAAATATTTATATATCACATGGCTAAAAACTTGCGAGCAGGAATTCAAGAGTTGGGTAGGGAAAACTTAAGCCTTATTTGTTTCAAGAAAAACGAAGCTATGGTAGTGATAATGGCTATGGGCCGGGTAGTGGAGGTGGAGGCTACGGCAATGCCGATGGGAATGCTGTGGGCCTAGGTGGTGGTGTTGGCTGGGGTGGCGTTGGAGGGGATGGCCACTTTGGAGGTGGGTTTCGCTGGCGTGGTAATGGTGGAGGTATGGCTCGGGTTATGGTGGCGGCATTCGTACCAGGGACGGCGGGGCATATGATCACAACAATGTCCATAGCACTGGTTCTGTGTCAGAAAAACGATCTTAATATGCCATGTTTCACCAAATAAGAATTGCTGATTTTTCTAGTATCGCTAATCAGGGGAATAAGGATAACATTTCTCCAAATTAGCTTTTAATGTATTCTCTATCTTAGTGAGTTTGTCAGCGTTTAGCAGCATGCTCTAATAAATAGCAGTCGTTTACATTAATCAGTGCTGGTGTCATCCATGGCCACCACAAAGAAATGCGATAAGACAGTCAGGCATGGAAGCCATCCCTAACACTTGGCCACGCTTACCACATTCTGAGCTTTGCTTATAACTCGTTTCAGAATTACTTGGAAACGAATTCAAATTTATTGTCCACTTCCAAAGAACGGGAAATTAAAATCTAAGAGCCCTCGTGACAACTTCGGGGAACCAAAATCATGAGCTCACAGCGCAGGCAAATGGTCTTGGTCATGTAACTTGCCATACCAGCAACCATGACATTCTGCAAATTATTTGACTGGTTAATTTTTCTCAACTTTTTTCGGCTGGACAGCCAAAAAGAAAGAAAAAAGTCAACTCGGTTAAACATATCTAAACTCCAAGTGCACAATATCATCCACCCTGTCTCATCTATATCCTAAACAGCGTCAAGGGATGCCCCATATTATTGGAGTGCAAATGCTAAGGAAATAGGAAAAAGAAAGAAAAGGGAGACTTAACTTGCGAAGAAAAACAGAGACTACAGGCAACTACTTTCCCTCCCAACAATTCCAAACGCGAGGAGCACTTTACTTGCATTTGAATGTATAATCGTAACAAGTATTTGACAAACAGCAATCGCTTAATTAGTGCGCAAGTCTTATAACACATTCTTTCACGTAATCCCAACATCGCTTCATATTTTTTCAGGGATTATAATTAAAAAGGAATCGGGACAATTACCCGGAAAGACTGGCATAAGCATGCTCAAATATGCCTCAGGAAGAATGGTGCATTAACATCATATATATTATAATTCAATGATCCCAACCAGCTGGGCGATGAATCATGGGACATACATACACGTTGTATATATACAAATTCAACAATGCACTGCACACCCACGTTATTAGTATCATACAATGCATAGTTCACTTCCAAGGACATATAAATTATAGCATAAACAGGCAAGAACCTTACATAATTGAAGCAAAGATTATACTTAGCAACAAGATTTAGTCTTGTCTGTGGTTCAGCCAAAGGAGAAGGGTTCCATGGTTGGAGATTTCAAGCAGCAGAGCAATGCTTGTCATTCTTCGGCCTGAAAATTTTCATATTAAATTGGTTACGTGTAAGCCCTGTGGCTTGTATATTGGGATCATTGGTAGTAAGACCTTTCAATAAGAAAGAAATGAGTGACGACTAAAATGAAAATTCATTAGAGAAATGCTCAAGAATATGACACAAATCATGGATGGCAGATTCCCAATAGATTGTCGCTAGTGATTGTCAAGTTGCAGACGAAAGCTAGATAAGAATCTTATTAGAATTGATTTCAATAAGTGGCAGAAACAAGTTTTCTCATAAGAATGTGATGATGCAGAGAATGGTCATCATCCACCAATTATACCAAAAATCTTTTATATTTATAGTGTGATGCCTGTGGTTTCTTTTTCGACAGTACAAAATATTCTTTGAAGGGATTTCTTCTCAACCTCGTTGAATTCAATCATGATTGAAGAAAGACATTCCAGGAGGTAATTACGGATTATTCAAATTAGACAGCAACCACCAACATTTTTCTTCTTTTTGGTACAACGGAAAACCCCAAGTCAACAACCTAAAATCCCAACCCAAACTCCCATACCCCTACCTGAGCTACCCCCAGGCATAGCGGGGAACCCCTGTAAATTTTTCTTTTTTTTACTATAATACTGATGCTTGTTTTTTTTTAAGTAGCGGTTATAGAGAAACCTTACATCAGACTTGCGATAAATAACATCAACTAAAGATTTCTCCAAAATACTTCCTACCCTTCTGCTGCGCAGAGCATAGAAACCACACTAATCATATTGTCCTATGAAACTAACAAGATTCAGTTCAAAGCCTTTCAGGAACCCGCAAGTTCCTGCAACAGCTTAGGAGAAAAAGGCATATGGAAGAAAATGCAATATGCATGAATTAACGATTTATACCCTGTTATCCAGTTTGAGGCCCCAGTCAAATCCCTTTCTTCAGCACCAAGCTTCGGTTCTGGATTCTTACATGTCCTACACGAGGACACAGTGATATTATCATGTTATAATAATAAGCTCAGGAAAAAACAAAGACTAACAAATAAATGATTTAGGGGAAAAATCAAAATAGCCAAACATTTAGGACATACATTGCTTCTGTACAATCTGGTTGCCGGGATGAAAATGTACTTAAATCTGGAGTTACAGCAACAGGATTTGTCACTTCAGATGATCCTGGTTTACTGTCTCCCTGTAAAGTAAAATTAACCAGAGACTCTTTTCAGTCAAAGTCATTATAGGAAACAGAACGCTGCAATGGAAAATACCTACACCAGGTTTGTCTTCCATCCACCCTGGGGCTCTATCAGATACAAGGACAATATACTGCTCCATAGCTGCCTCTGGACTCATGTTTCCCAGCCTTTGCCAAGCATTCCTTGCACAACGTAACCAGTTCCCTCGATCACTCATACATAGCAGCTGTCAACCCTGTTATTATAACTAGCTATCAAACTATACGGTGTAACTTTTTGGTACAGGCAGCCCCTAAGGTGTTGTTCTGTGCATTCATTTTCTTTTTCCTAGGTTAACAGTCCACCTAGCAAAAGATTACAGCTGATGAACGCCATAATCTTGTATTTTGTTTGCTAAGCTGTCTGGATTTTTGGCTATATCTAAGCAGTTGGAACAGTACCAGGAAAAGGTCCAGGTATAGCCAACAAGATTTGAAGCTTCAAGATACAGCAAAGCTTTAAATTTATATTTTTTTTTTTAAGCAAGAAAAACTATTGTAGACCTAACATTAGAGGGAGACAGACAAAAAACGTCATTTATAATACAAACTGCCCAAGCGTGGATTTCTAATGATTTCCATGTGTTCGTTTTCTGATTTTCATTTATTTATTTTTAATTCAGGGCTCTACTCTAACCTTGTTTGACAAATGTTCATCTCGTAGCTGCCTCAATTTATCGGCATTTTCATTTTCCTGATCTACATTTCGGAAACTCTCACTTTTTATATCATTAAAACAAAGTATTTTACCTGGAGACTATCTTATCCTAACTTCTCTCTCAATGGAAAACGTTTATCTGCTCCCATTCAGTCAAATTAACAAACAAGAGAACAATAATAATCGTGTAAAATTAATAAGAAGAAAAAAAAAATGTAAACGGAGACATGGGGAAGTTAATTGAGGAAAGTTTAATACCACTTGGCACGGGCAGAAACCTTGAGAGCCATGGGAGGCTTCTGGAGGCAAGGCCCCTCGGTGGCAACCTTATGAAGTCCATACAACTCCATTTGCACATCGCTCCCTACACCTGCAAATCTCCCATCTTTATCTCCTGACTCCACAACAAACCTTGCTGCTTCTCCAAACATTGTCTCCAATTCACTCCTTTCTATCCCTTCCCAATCATCATCCTCGTCATCATTGACTTCAATCTCATTCATCTTCTCTTTTGAATCAGTCTCGACAGCATCTAATTCAATTCCAACTGATTCATCTTCTCTGTTTTCATTAATTGAACTAGCAAAATTTACATGTTTGACCTCTTCATTGTCAAATTCTCCTCCCTTTAACTTGTACTCTTCTTCTCTTAAAATTGCCTCGATCAATTCTTGAGCCAATTCACGCGCCTCGATTTCAAGCAGTATCTCCTCGCGATTCACGGCCTCGTTAACGTTCTCGAAAGCAAAGATTCCCGTGATGAATTCATCGATCTTTTCTGTTGCTTGTTCAACAAATTCTGTTTTAGTTTCGGTCATAAGCCCCTCGACTTGCAATCTTTCACGGAACCGTAACTCTTCGGTGATCACTTTTCCTTCTTCTTCACCGACAATCTCTGCTGCAGTAATAACTTCTCGATTGGCATTTTTACTGCTGGAATCACCACCAGACGCAGCCAAAGAAACAAGTTTGGCTATCAGAAAAGAGAACAAAACAGCAACAACACCAGTCACAAGCAGCTCTTTAACAAGCTCCATCTCTTATCAAAGCAGAAAAAGAGAGAGAGCTTTTTTTGTTATGTTTTTTGATGGGAGAGAAAATGGAGAAGACAGAAGAAGTAATAAAGGGATTAAGCACAAGAGATGCAGAGGGAAAGGAAGCTCGCAGGGTAGAGCAAAGCATATTCTGCTGTCTAAAAAATGTGCAATTGGCCACGGTCGCCTTTTCAACTGTTTTTTCTTCTTTTTTAATAGACCGTTTAAAATCAATTTTTTAGATCAATTTAAATTAATAAATAAATAAAATTTATAAGTTTAAATAAAATTAATTCAATTTATTTCATCTATTATCCTTATTATTTTTATTTTTATTTTTATTTTTATTTTTATTTTTAAAATTCTTTAAAAAAAATAATAAGTTGACAGGTTTTTCTAGTTTTAACATTAATTTTTTTTAGTGCAGTGATCTCTGAACTATATTTTATTATTTTTAAGAATTAAATTTATTTAAAATTCAATTATTAAGATAATTCTAAATACGATTTTTTATTAAAAATTCTAATTAAATCCAACTAAAAAATTCCACTGTAAAAGTTTTGATCTTGCCCGGGGTTAAAAAGAATTGTTTTGGAACAAGTCTGAAGAGGCAATAAAGGAAAAAATTATTAGAATCTTAAATACCTAAAAGAAAAGTGCGTTTATTTACGTGCCCAAAAATACCCCCGATCATGATCAATATTTTCAAGAGAGCCATAACCCTAAAAACAAATAAATTATGGTTTTCTTTTTGGCATTTATAAGTTTGATGACATGTCCGATCTTGACTGGCTCAAACTGTCCAGAAGTATATTTGCCTGTATATTTCATCGTTGATCTATTCACATAGCCTTGCCAAGTTCACGAATTTCCATTATTCAACGATACTGATCGTGTTTTTTCTTTGAATATCTTATGATGCAAAGGCGTCCTTATCTCAATCTATATGTGGCAGTGATGAACGCCATCTTCCTTTAATAATCAAGGGAGGGGGGGTTGAGAAAAAGGAAAAATAATAAAATGGCGGTGGTGGATAGGATAGGGTAGGATAGGAGGAGTGGAGGTCTTGTGGTGTCTCCCGGACGAGTATTCATAGATTATACCTTCAGTCGAAGTATGGAGTCTTCACGCGACTTCAAAAATCACTGTAAATGAATTCCATGGATGCGATAAACACTGAAGAAAAAACACTACACGAAAACGACTCCGTCAAGTATAACTTCACGGGCAAGAAATGAGTGGACAAGTGACACGTCGTCTAATGGCTTTTATACTAGCAAGAATGCCAATGTAGATACAAGAATGAATTCTCCACCTCTATCTTTACAAAGCCTTTCTAATTTTTCTACAAATGGGCCCGTCTCCATTGGTATCGAAGACAATGTTCAATCGTACATACCCGCCTTCATTGAAGGTATAAAAAAACACAGGTAAAGCCCGCATGCCTGCATTTTCTCTTAACGAGCCATATGGTTAGGCAATTTAGGCCCAGTAGCCTAGCCCTTTTTTATTTTAATTTATTTTTTATTTGAATATAAATTAATTAATTTTGATTAATTCAATGTATGTGTGAGATACTCAACCTAGCAATTATTCAGTTTTAGTTGAGATTAATTAAAATAAATTAATTAAACAAACTTTTGTGTTGTTATTTAACTAGAAGGCTAAACTATGGATTGTATTATGAGATTATATATTTTGATTTACACATATCTTTTATTTTCTAATTCAATCTTTAGTTATTATCAACGATGTATTTTGTATTTTATTGATGTATATGATTTTTGATTTATTTTTTTAAATTCATGCATCAACTTTTCAATTTATGATTAAAGTTTTATTTAAAGGCAAAAACCGCGTTACAAACACCTGCATATTCAAGTTTTTGAGTTAAAACAAAATTGATTCGACTTGTAACGAAATGTGTGCCGACAAACTAGATAACAATACTCTAAAAAGCATGGGAGAAATATTGTTCCCCCACACATTCTAGATACACACTTATGGGCACTATTGATTCACTATGCCCATGAGTTTTTTTATCAATTTTTTTTTTAAAAAAACCCTTTAAGGACCTAATTAAAATTTAATTTAGCTAAATTTGTTAAAGAATGGAAACACTAAAAGATAGAGGATAAGTAAAAAATATAGAGGATATGGGTGTCGTTTTCAAACTTTTAGGTGAAATGCTCGATTTAGTTCTTATACTTTCTAAATTATAAAAATTGAGTCCCTCCAATTTTAAAATTCTAAAAAAAAAATCAATTTTGATCCAAAACTTCATTTTTTTAATTTTTCAATCATTGGTTTGAGAAACGAGAGAGAAAGTCATTAGATTCTAGTGGTAGAGAGAGAATCATCGTTGACACCAAGGTTATCAATTCCGTTTCGGTAGATGTTTCGTTTTTTTAATTGGAATAGAATGTTTCAGTTTCGGAGTATTTCGACGTGCTGTTTCGGGATTGTACTGTTCATATATATATATATATATATAATTCAACAAACATAATTTAAATTCAAGATAAATTAATTATAAATTGTGCAATACAAACACAATGCTAAACAAATATAATTTCAAAATTTAAAATATTTCTAAATAGTCAAGATTAAATAAATCTTTAACTTAAAGTAATTCAACTTAAACAAAATATCAAAATATTATG
>Ga0307510_10002854_pt1 | contig 19853 bp, 21 predicted proteins | sample 12_EM_MG_FD_207224 | JGI IMG/M metagenome (GOLD analysis project Ga0307510, IMG submission 207224) | Populus trichocarpa ectomycorrhiza microbial communities from riparian zone in the Pacific Northwest, United States - 12_EM | ecosystem: Host-associated > Plants > Roots > Unclassified | place...
ACCTATTTAGCTGATATGCTTAAGATGTTCGGAAAAAAATATGTTTGATGAAATTAGATGCCTTTGAACCCATCTTAAGGCTATTGTGCGGTTTTTTGAACTATTGGGCCCGAGTGATGAGCTTATGGCCCAACTATTTCAAAGGATCATTATTGAGGGTGACTTTTAAATGGTCAAACAATTTAAAATCGTGTAAGTTATGTATATATCATATTATATTTAAATATTCTATAAATATATTTATATAATATAAATATATATTTCAGGTTAAGTTTGGACGGGTTTCGAACCGAGTTTGATAATATTCATATTCTACTTATTATCTATTGAGTTAAAAAAATCTCACTAGGTAGGGTTGATATTTATAAAGTTCGGATTAAATTGTTATTCTTGACTTAAGATTCTGACCGATCTTTCAAACCACTGGGCCCAAGTGGTAAGCTTATAGCCCAACTATTTCAAATGACCATTAATGAGGGCAACTTCAAAATTTAGCAAACCAAGTCATGGTCAAATACACGTGTTGAATTTGTGGAATAATACTACCATGACAACAAACTGGATTTGACTCGTAGAATCCAAGCATAACGATGATGGAAATATTCTATATATGTTGTTTGATCTAGACTTCCTTCTCTGTAAACAAATACACTCTCATCGTCATTTTACCTAACTTAAAGCCTAGCATGACAAACAATCCACTTCGTATGTTACAGGCTGGATCGTTAATGTTATTGCATACGAGAAAAGACCAATATAACCCTTTTGGGCTTATTATTATTGCCCAGTCCAACCCCCCACTGGATCAAGTCTTGTTATGTTATTGATTTAAACCCACTTATCTGGGTCTCAAACGTGAAAAATAATAAATATCATGATTTTTTTTCCACAAATAAAATACAATAGTGCGGATGTAATTATATAAAACGTTAAGGGCATTTATTTCAAGAAAAAAATTAAAAAATCAAAGAAACACGTAAGATATTAATTTACAGATTATGGACAGGACAGCATAACTGTATTTTTGAATCCATATTTTGTCACGCGAAATGAATATTCCCGCAGCAATCATGCATTCCAATCAAAATCAAGAGTACATATGCTGGACGTGAAAAAATCTGTCCACGTGCCTGCCATGTGCATTTACGTGTCCACAACACCACCAAAAGCTGAGGGAAAAGTGAGGCCCACGTACTCATGAAAAGTTTTTAAACGCGGTGAAGGGTGCTGGGACCATGGAACCATGCTGGCAAGCCGGCACGCAACCTGTTCATTTTAGTCCACTGTTAAAGCCGCCTATTTGGAAATTGGATTTTCTAATCTTAGGGAAAACCTCAAGAAAGTCCTCCAACCATGAACCTTATCTCGATTAAGTCCTTAATATATGTTTTTGTATCCATTGGACCCCAAAGTATTAAGAATCTATTCGATATAGCTGCTTTTATATTAAACAAGGTTTAATAGGGATCTAATTGAGATAAAAGTTGGTTTTGTAGCTTAATCGAGATAACTAGCAGGGGACTTTTTTGGGGTTTTGGTTATCAGTTGGTGTTATAGAACCCACGCGCTGAGTAAACGAGTGTGTTACTAAGAGGATTTCAATTATAAATGATGAAAGATATTTTTTCCGTTCCAGCACGGAAAAATCTCTCACCTCTTTAGACCTGATTGAAACCAATTAAGCGCCAAGTAGCCAGCCAAAGCATCCTTTTCCATCTGTGCTCTTCATCGCTGTTCCCTTCCAGTATTAATAATAAATAATATTCAAATAGCCGTAGTGCATTATTATTATTATAATAATTATTATTACCCCTCCTTTATCATTTCTTAATTTATAAAAACAAATCTCAAACGAACACCGTCGTCATCATCAATTCTCTCTTTCTCTAGTTGTCGCTCGGCATCTGTTTCCTAGGGTTTCCAAAGAAATGGCTCCTCCTAATGATCCCAAACAAAGCGAAAGCGGTAGCGGTAGCGGTAGCGGTGGTGGCTTCTTCGCTTCGATCGCTTCCAGTTTGTCCAATTTTGGTACCGCCATGACCAGATCAGTCAACGGGTATCCAGATCCGTTTCTTCTTCTTCTTCTCTTCTTCTTTTTTTTTCTCCAGTTCTTGATACATGTTGCTCATGGATTTGGATTTGGTTACAAACGATTCATCGCCCGATGTAATTATGTTCTAGTTTAGTGCCTTGGATGTAAACAGGATTTATTGATGATCTGTTTGTTTCCTTATTTGTTTTGCTCGAATTGAAATCAATTTTTTTACTAGTATTTATCAATGATTTTATTATAATATAGCTTTATGAATGATCCATATCAGCGTGATTTATATCTTTGAGATGCGTTTCGAATTTTGATCGTGAAATGATGAGCGGGCTTGGGTTAATTTTAGTTGTGTTAAGCACCTGTCATGCTCAAGCTGGCAGGATTAATATTGAATAGGTTCTGGGAATCACACTTTTTTGCATTTGTCAATATGTTTGGTAAGCCAGGCGGAGGATATTTTTGACAATTTTAACAGTTTCGTGGTTTTGATTGGTTGTTGACAAGCTGTGTCGGTTTTCTTTTCTGCAGTTTAGTGCCATATGAAGGACTGGAAGTCGTCAATCCTGAAGGAGGCACAGAAGATGCTGAAGAGGAAGCAAGTAAGGGAAGATGGAAACAAGAGGTACACTGCTGTTCTTCTGTGTTTTGTGTGTGGTGACGAGCTAAAGTTAGTGCAGGAAGCTGGTTCAATCGAATGAATACGGTTGATGGATTTGAAACACGATACTGGGTCTTTCCGGAACATGTTCTGGACAGCAGTGCATCTAATCAGCTTTGTAGTGCATATGTTCATGCAATTCTGTGCATCTGTAGGATGAGTTCTGACTTCAAATTAGTTTGGGACATCATGATGTTGGCAAGGAAAGAATAAAAGACACATCAGATCAAGACCTGTTTAGCATAGTTTACAATTCTTGATTAGCTTTACAGGGGCGCATGTTCATATTAAATATTATCTTAAATATCAGCTGCACCAACTGACACTCTACATGCTTCCATCAGGGGCAAGGCTTTGATGTTTTAAAATTGAATATAATTTTGAACTTTTGTCCGCCTACAATATATTAGATCAGTTTAGCTTGCATGTAGTCAAAGCTCTATTGGCTATATCCTATGGCTCCTCATGCAAAGTTATATGCAATGCGTGTCTGACATAGTAAGATAGAAATGATATTCTTTTAGAAACTCAATTTCTAGTTTCATTGATGCTTAAATGAACCCTCCTGTAGCAAGAAGATGCCTTTTGTATTTGGTGGAATAAAATGATTTAGTATTCTCATACAATAAATCAGAGAAACATGTGCATGTGATTATATTCATCTGTTGTTTTCTTGCTTTTCTCCAGGATCGGGACAGTTATTGGAAGATGATGCAAAAGTATGTAGGATCTGATGTTACATCTATGGTTACACTTCCTGTACTTATTTTCGAGCCAATGTCAATGCTGCAGAAAATGGCAGAGGTTTGCTTTATTAGGCTATTACTTGTTATAATGTTCATCCTATGTAATTTTATGAAGAGACTGATGGCATTGTATGGTCACAGTTGATGGAGTACTCGCACCTGTTAGATCTTGCAGATGAATGCGAGGATCCCTACATGCGTTTGGTGTATAGTGGTATGATCTCCCTCTCCCTCTCCCTCTCCCACTCTCTTACTCTGTCCATGCATTTGTGGTATGAGGCTGATGATGTGGTGATTGCAGCATCATTTTTCATATCTGTATACTATGCCTTTCAACGCACATGGAAGCCGTTTAATCCGATTCTTGGTGAGACTTATGAGTTGACAAATCATGGAGACCTTACTTTTATATCAGAACAGGTGAGATACATGTGAAATGTTAGCAGTTAGAGATTTATCTTTTAACCTTTTCTTTGAATGATAGTTGTCAAACTCTACTGCTTTCCTGTCCTTCATTTCTTTGGTCTTTAAGTTGAATTTACGTATATGGTAGCAAATTTTCAACTCATTGTGATACATCTTTTCTCGCAGGTTAGTCATCATCCGCCAATAAGCGCCGGACATGCTGAAAATGAGCATTTTACTTATGATATCACTTCCAAGGTCAAAACTAAATTTTTAGGGAACTCAATCGAGATCTATCCTCTTGGGAGGTAAAAACATCTGTGGTTTTGTAGTCTCCTTTGATATGCTATTCTAGAACTTTGGAATTGGAATCAGTTTAGTGGATATCTTTATTTTTATTTATTTGTTGCAATTTCGAATGTAAGCTGAAGGGTGAAGGGGCAACATGCAGAAATCTCTATCATAAATAATTTTTTTTTAAAGTAATACAGTTACCTGTGTATTTAACCTCCTTTGACCAGAGGTATGTATCCTGAACTGATGAACTTTCCCCCTTGTGTCCTCTTCTTGCTGTGTGCTGGCATGAGGGTGACATTTAATATCATTGGATTGTTGGAAAATCATTTGGTTGATGGTGATGTCCAGGGATGTGTTTCCTCTTCTGGAAATAAATTTCAGTTTTCTTCTCTTTTTATTCGTGTATTTCATAAAAAAATATAAATTTTGCTTATGTATTATTAATCTTTCTAAATAAAAAAGAACGGCCCCATTAATTTTCTTAAATAAAAAACAATGGCTTTATTATATTTAGTTTTTGGTTATAAAACTGTACTATCAATTTTTTCAAACTAGAAAACAATGGCTCCTCCTCCTCCTCTTAACAATAGCTTTAATTCAAATTACATAACCATAGTACGAACTAGTGTACCAACCAGTAACTATCTTTTCTGGTTTCTCTCCTTGAATTTTTTTTAATAATATTTCTCCTTGATTTTTTTTTTAATTATAAATATTTTCCTAAGGAAACTTATACTAGATGATTCCTTTTGTTTTCTTTTGAACCACCTTTTCACAGAAAGTGGGCTGGGACTTTAACCTCAACTATCACTTGGCTTGGAACTCTAACCATGTATCATAATGTCATGTTTTCCTAGTAAAGCTATGTATTTTTCCTTACCTTTTTTCATTTGGGACAGTCCTTTTGAGATGCTTTGGGTGTGATTATTGTCTATAACTAGTTTTACCAAGAATTTAGTTCTGTAGAACTCTAACCTCAAATATCACTTGGCTTGGAACTCTATCCATGTATCATAATGCCACATAAGATTTTTTCCTAGTAAAGTTGTGTTGTTTTCCTTACCACTTCTCATCTGGGACAGTCCTTTTGAGATGCTTTCAGTGTGATTATTGTCTACAACTACTTTTACCAAGAATTTACTTCTGTAGAAAAATATACAAATGTATATCTAACATTGCAATGTGCATGCAGAACACGTGTGACACTCAAAAGAGATGGTGTAATTCTTGATTTGGTGCCTCCTCTAACGAAAGTGAGTAACTTAATCTTTGGACGAACTTGGATTGATTCACCAGGGGAGATGGTCCTGACAAACATGACCACAGGGGACAAAGTTGTACTGTATTTTCAACCATGTGGCTGGTTTGGGTATGGTTACTTCACCTTTTAGATAGTGTTGGATGCTTCTGCTGGAACATTTATGATTTGTTTGCATGCTAGACTGGGGAAAGCTCTTTTCATATAAGGTTGCTGATCCTTCTAACAAATCCCATGTCCCCCACTTAGTTTACTTCCACCATGGGTGCAGGTGCCTTTTTGAGGCAGCATTTATATATGGTTCTTATTAAGTCCATTTAGTATGGTTGAAATCTTCATCTGGTTATGGTATTCCATTGTTGAATTTTGTGTGTAAATGCTACCATGGAAATTCATTATTTTATTACATGATCATGTATCAACAAACTAAAAGGCCTTTAAATTGTACAGTGTAGTTTTAGGTTGATGAATCTTGTCTAAAAGTTCAATTTCACATTCAATGAGATTATCACTTGCATATTTTAATAATCTCAATCTTTCTATAAATTATTTTTAACTCTAAGAGACTTTTGCAGAGCTGGTCGCTATGAGGTGGATGGATATGTATACAATGCTGCTGAGGAGCCCCAGATATTGATGACAGGGAAATGGAATGGATCAATGAGTTATCAACCCTGTGACATGGAAGGAGAGCCACGTGCAGGCACTGAAATGAAGGAGGTTAGTGTTGTTTTGTCTTTTTCTAATTTTCTAATTAGAAATTTCTATTGGTTATTGTACACCCTTGCTGTTCCCATGTATGACAAGCTTTTTACTTGGGTCCTGTTTATATTTGGTGTAAGACCATGAGTAGCTGATTGATTGTCTTTAGACCATATCTTTCTTTATTGTTATCTCGTAATTAGGTTTGCTTAAAGCTGTCCAATGTTTCTTGGTGGTTGACTATTTAGTATACAGAATGTTTTTAATTCTTATGGAAATGGTTTATCTTTGCTTAGGCAAATCCAAAATTGTCTTTGGTTTGATATGTATTCTTGTTTACGAAATTGAATCATTTAAGTTTTACAGCCTGTGAGCAAATTTTAATGATCTCTCCCTCCCTCTCTTTATTATTAAACAATAATTAAGTTTAATATCAAAATAAAAAAGAATGAGATTTTACTATTTATCTTACAAAGATCTGGATAAAATAGGACATCATCAACACATAAAAGTTAATAATTAAATCCAATGGAGATTCTAGTAAATCACTGGATGTGTCAATTCGCTTAAGGTGTCTGCATATTGCAATTGTTTTTCCTCATTGAAAGTTATCTTCTTCAATTAGTTAGGTTCCTACCAATTTATGATAACCTATAGGTGTTTTATTCCTCAAGTTATTGACCTTTCATGTACTTGCTCTATGCTAACACTTCAAATGCTTAAATTACCTGCCTCTTCAACTTTTATTTTTTACATTTTAAGTGTTTATGAAATCTCATTATCATTTTGACAAATTAATCCATATAGATCTACATTTCATAATAAAAGAAAAAAGACTTGCACATTTCAAACACAACACCATGTTAAATTTTGTTAATTTTTATTTAAGAGTATACAATCACATATTTGACGTAGTCTATTATTGGCTTAAAGTTTTATAGTTAGGAATAAGAATTTTTTTATCAAATAGTATGTCATTTGGGTTTAAGAGGGACAAATGAAACAGATTTTTAGCTAGTCTTGACTTCATATCAGTATTAAAGTATGCTTTGATTAATAATGTTTTCTTGTTGGATTTCTCACCGAGTTCTCAGAATTGTTTAATTAGTGTTTGCTAACAAAATTATTACATGATTATAGTTTTAAAAATTATTTCGTGATTATAGTTTTAAAAATTATTTCATGATTATAGTTTTTAAAAAATGGTTTTTTTTCTCAAATTTAATATGCAGCCTCTGTGATATTAACAACAAAAAAATATCATGAAAAGTAAAAAGAATATCACAAAAAAAGGTCCATCTACTCTAACTATCGAAGTTTGCTGTAATTTATACAAAGAATTGAGTTATACCAGTTTAAGGAATAGAAAAGTACTCAATTGAGAAAAAAAAAGCAAAATTATAGTGCCATGAAGAAATGCAAGGGTCCTTAACTAGTATATTTTGGTGCAAAGTTACCCACCTTTGGCCAAGTTAGCATTATGCCTATTTTAAACATCTGTTGTCACATGTTATAAAAAAATTTGAGGATGTACATGTCAAACCACTTGATTCTAATATTAAAAGGGAATAGCTAGTGGGTGCTCTTAGGGCACTCATTAAGGAGTTGGTTTTGTAGTTATGTGGTAGTTAATTGCTGTAATAATTTGAGAATTTTGAATTTCAAATTTTATTATAGGTACTCTTGAGTCTTGAATCTGCTTGATTTAGGTAGAACATGGTCCTATTCTACTCACTCTTTTACATCTCTCATAATCCTTCTCTTTTCTTCTTTTTTGGACTTCCTGCAAGTAATAAAAAGGTGCAATTTGTTTAGACTATCTAAACACCTCATCCATTTCTGAACGACTTTAATACTGTGGAATCAATTGATCTTGCCTTTTTATTTTTTGTTCTGGGCAAAAGAAAAGACGGATTTTTCTGTTATGAAACAAGAGAATTGATAGAAGACATAAAGTTCACGTATTTTATTTATAAAAAAATAAATCCAAAGATTAGTAGTGTAAGGGAATTTTTTTGCCGAAAAACTGTCATGTTGCTTGCTTTGCCCAAAAAACCTTTTTTTGGAAGTTAGCAGCTACCTGTGTTCTCTCAGTACCATATTTAATGACAAGGGAAGCTCTTGACATGGGAAGATTTTCATCCATCCTTGTTCAAGTTTTTGTAGTTGTTGATAACCTGGATTTTCTTGGACAATAGTTTGTGTATTTGTTTTCTCCAAGAAATGGCTTATTAATTAATTTGTAATTTTTCAGGAGCTGAAAGGATTTGTGACTTCTATTTAAATATTTAAATCACTTGAATATGCTATATGGTTATTGAATTGTAATTATAGGGTTTCACTATTTCTGGGTTGAGTGATGGCAAGACTTATTTGTTAACTGGGCCCATAGCTCATCATTCTATTATTGCCATTCTTCAGGTATGGAGGGTTGCAGAAGCTCCAAAGAACGATAAATTCCAGTATACTCATTTTGCTCACAAGATCAACAGCTTTGACACTGCTCCAAAGAAGTTACTAGGATCAGATTCCCGTTTACGCCCTGATAGATATGCTCTTGAACACGGTGATATATCCAAGGCTGGCTATGAGAAGAGCAGGTACCATCTCACCCTTTTATGCATGCATGTGTCTTAAACACTAGAAAAATAGGGTTAGTCCATGCCAACAGTTTTGCATGCTAAATTGAATCTAAAATGGCTTCTCCCCAGGAGAATTCATGGTTACATGGACCATGCTCGTTATTGAGTTCATTCTGGTCGCTGAAAAGGGGAATTAATACTATTATTGTGTTTTACCTTGTTTTTAGTCTGGAGGAGAGACAGAGAGCCGAGAAGCGAAACCGAGAGGTTAAGGGTCACCAGTTTACTCCAAGATGGTTTGACCGAACTGATGAGATTCACCCTACACCTTGGGGTGACTTAGAAGTGTACCAGTACAATGGCAAGTATTCTGAACACCGGGCTGCTATAGATAGTTCAGGTAGCATTGAAGAGACTGACATTAGATCTATGGAATTCAACCCGTGGCAGTTTGAAAATTTGGCAGCTGAATGAGCTTTGCTGAGATAAAGTTACCTGTATCATATTTTTTTCAATTATTTCGTTGTTCGGTATTGTAGTTTTTAATGTTCTTGACAACATTTCAAATTTGACTTGCAGTTTTCACTTTTCATATCTTACTATTTGTTCTTTTTTCCGAGACAAGTTTGAAGTATCTTTTTTCTCAAGATATGAAGGATCAGAGTATTTATTTATTTATTTTTTGGGGGGGTTCTTTATCACGACCAGGGAAGAAATTTCCATGACAGCTCTGAAGAAATATATAGCATGACCAGGATACGTAGCTTCATTGCCTTCAAGGAACGCTCATCTAGCATTATAATCTACTGAATTTTCCCAAGGATAGTTGTGGTTGTTCATGTAAAGTCAGTGATTCTAGCAACACATGCAGGTACATCAAGGCCGTGATTCACACAATGGTTAACAATATCGGAGTTTTAACTTGTTTCTACCATGTTTTCTATTTTTTTCCCCTTTTTATTCAGTACCCAATCTCATTTTTCTTTCTATACAACATATTTAATACATATTTTCTTTATAATCTTATTTATTTATTTTGCAGACCACAATAATTTTTTCTTTTATAGCACCATAAGCTTTTTTCTCCCAAACATCTAGGTAGAAGAACTTTTGATTTTAAGTGTACATCAAAACAACAACGCCCCCGCACGCACGCACTAGATATTTGATATTTCTTTTTCAAAAAGACATATTTGACATTTAAAAAAAAAAAAACTCTGGATAAACATACTATTTCAATATGCTTCTAAGCATCTAATAAAATAAATCAATAATTATCAATGTAAATAAACAAAAAAATTATTAATAACAGCTAAAAAAGAAACTAAAAAAAATAAAATAGATATAAATTAAGATATTTAATCTCATAAAATGAGACATTCCTCAATTTGTGCCAACAAAACTTTTATTAAAATCAATCAAAGATAATAAAAATAGTAACACATGAAATTGAGTGAATAAAATAAAAGAAAAAAAAATGCAAGGCTAGACATATTAGAAATATTATTTCAAAATAATTATTTTTTTATAACATAAAGCTCATCAACAGAAAAATAAAAAAAAATTCAAAAATTAAATACTAAACAAAACATTTTTTTTAAATACTGGGATAAACCAATAAAAATTTTTTGAATGTTATTTTTTTTAATAATAAACAATTGTTCTTTGATTTAAAAATTAATTAATCAAAGAGAAAAGTCCAAAGCATTCCTTGTGATTCCGACATTCATAAAAAAAATCAACATGAAAAGACAAAATCGCCCCTAGACCCTTTTCTTATTTTTCTCCGAATATAAGGGTAGAAAGGTCCTTTCACAACCTTGCAAAAAATATAAAGGCATAAACACCCTTGCCCAACAATTGTTTTTTTGAGCTTGAAGGCAAATAAATAATTATACAATTTTGAGAAAATTGAAAAGATGAAAGTAACCCTTAGTAATCCTTTAATGACCAATTGATTTTTTTGAAAAGATAAAATTATCCTCAAAACTTGGGCAACCAAAATTCTCTTTAAAGGACAAAATTGTCACTACTTCACCACAATTCATAGTGTAATGTCTCTACATCTACAATGATTGATACAATAAAAGAGCAACACCCTTTATTGTCACAGGGTCGGATTTTTCTAGTTAAAATTTCCCAGCTCCTATGTAACAACCTAGCCCCCTGCCAGACTTAACCTTCCCTCTATTGATCCACTCGTATTTGTCTAACAACCAAGTGTTTCTCCTCACCAAGAGGTTTCTCCACACTTTCCCCTATTATGAGACAAGCAGAACACACAAGTAAAAATGATGCAATATGTACAAACACACAAGTTATTACAGGAACCCAACCCTTCATTGACTCAAAATATACACAAGTTCGTCTGTGTGCGCGTTATGCATAATGATTCTGCCTACCCATAGAACTTGCATTGCCTACAATGCATTGCATGTTACACAATAAATTTACAGCCTACATATTACAAAAACATATTAGAAGTTACAATAGGAAACTGTCCCAAAGTTCCAGCACAATTCAAGACACATGTTTCTCTGTTCTGGCCATTTCTTCTTATACAAGAAATTACAGAAAACTACCACTAATTGTCCCAAACTGCCATAACTCCTTTGGCTTGCCTCCCACAAACCAACTCCCACTACCAACACCTTTGTTCCCAGTCCTATTACGTCTCATCATGTCTTGAATTGTCTGTCGTCCAAGTCCCTACTCTTGTCATCCCACTCTGCCAATAAGCCGATATTACCGAATCGCTTTCGAATCTGCCAATGCCTATGCACATTGCCACTACCGATGCGTGCTGCCATTCATGCCAGTAATCTTTTCGTCAAGTCTTGAACTGTCCATCATTTAGACTTATCATTATCCCCTACTTTTGATTTTACCGACGTTGTCAATCTAATTAGTGCTGCTGATTTTGACATTGTCTCATTATGTCGTTCCATCACTGTTTTCATCAGTGTACCCTTGATAAATTTAACCCCGCTACAAATCTCCCCCATCAGAAAAAGTTGATGTCCATCGAATCTCCGATGCCTAGGAAGCCTTAATAGTCCCATCATCAACTAATTTCCGAACTAAGCTATGACTATGCTCTTCTCTAAGATCTTGCTTGTTTCCCAACATAGTTAAATAAACTTTGAGTCCCACCCAAAACTATCGAGATCAATCCCATCAATCTCGTTTAGACAATGATAAAGCTGCAACATCACACTATCACAAGCTGCCATGTCTTTTGAATTTCATATGCAACTCCCACAAGTCACATACACAATAATACTCATCTTCTTGGTAATCCCACATGCCAAGTTCATTCACCCACAAGTTGTCTTCATGAATTCAGACGCTTTTTACAACATCCTAAAGATCCTATTCTCTCTATAAAAAACACCATATAGAACCCATCTTGAAGAATCAAATGAACCCCATAAATTCACCCAACTCTCCTAGCTATCCCACATGTAACCTGCAAGTATAAAAATGAACAACCCAGTTTCGGTGATCAACATATCTTGTGTTGAAGTTCTTTCAGCAAGTCTCAGTCCTGCCCAAGCACACACATAACATCCCAACATCAAATCTATCTGACCTAGTCTTCCATACGCTACAGTTGCACCCAAGACACTTTCTTATTAGCCATAAAATTTCCTTGACGCAACAACTCTGTTGTCCAACCTTTGTCACATGTTTTGGCCACGGAGAATTCCTAACATGCTAACCCAACAAAGGCATATACCATTTTACTTCCATCACTATGAACCACCTGTCGTTATAATACACATAATAGCCACTCATACTACCTCATCTCAAAGACAGCATACCAAATCATCTTTGTTGATGATTTTAACTCCTCAATCGAACCCACTGACTTGGCTGCCGAATCTCTCACCCAAACTGTACATTGTCAAGTGTAGACTCCCAATACCATGCCACCACTAGACTACCTCCCTACCAAGGCAATACACTAAACCAAATCCATCTAGTATGGTTCCTAAACTAAATTTTTGCACGACCTGGCTGCCGAATTCTTCACCCCAATCAGTCCCTATCGTCAAGGTGTCTTGAATTCTCGATCTTTCATCATTGTATGGCTTGTCCGTTAGCTACAATTTTAGCATAACTGTCTTGCTTCCATCACCCTGATCTGTCCATCAACAAAGTGTACAAAACAGTCCCCAAATTAGCCCCACCCAAGGCAGTCGGCCAAGCCACCACCACCACAAGGCTCGCCCTTTTTGACCAAATCTTATGCCATACAGTCCTTAGTTCTGTCTTCTTTACATCGTACTGTCCATTGCCAAGGTTCCTTTCAAAGACATCAATTTTGCCTCTATCCTAGGCAATTTGGCTAAGCAAATCCTCTCCGAATAGTAGTCTGTCCACATGACCAAGTCTTTTGACCAAGCCACAGAACCTTTGCTTCCATCACCTTAAACAGTTCATCGTCAAGATGCACAAAATTCTTAGATTCTGCCTCCACCAAGATTGAACAGCCACACGCCAAATCTTCCATCGATTAGGTTGGCCATATGACCAAGCACCAAAGCACCTAAGTTAGTCGCAATGCTCATGTATGAAATCTACGCGTGTAATTTTCCCCAACACCATCTTCCACATTAACATCGTCAAGTTTTTCTCTCTTTAAACAATCATTCACAAATTAATTTCCATTAAAAGAGTAATAGTCCGAAATTTGCCTTCTCGTTTGACCATCCATCATCAACAGTATATTTGGATTCAACCCCACCAAAATTTTTCTTTCTCGTCTCTCCCACCATAGGTTTAGACGAGAAATCAGTAGTCCATCACTGACATCTGCACCCAAATATGTCTACCATTAATAGTTACGATGGACGAAGCTAAACCCATCTTGAATCTGATCCTTCGTCGTCACTTTAAACCCATCAATAGTTTAAGCCATCAGACTTCGTAAGTCCTTAGACACTGAATCTGCCCGACCACCACACACACACACACACATATATATATATATATATATATATATAAATTTATTTACATGATTTATAGATTATAGATTTAGAGTGGATTGAATAAACATAAAAAACAAAGTTATATTGTCCAACAATCCTTCTAAAAGTTCAAAGAAGGATTTCTATCATTTTTATAATATTATATAGCTATTAAAAGTAAAAGAATTTGAATGTTTTATTGTCGGGCAATTAGTCCTCCGTGGTTAAGAATTAACAGAAACGAGAATTATGGTAGCTCTTAGATTTACGAGACCACGATGAGCCATCTCACAATTCATTAATTAAAGTAGTTATTCTTACTTGCATCTTACGTCTCATAATATTTATATAAGTTATGTATTATTATTATTTCTTTGTAAAATTATTATTACTATTATCGTTTCTTTCTTGAAGTAGTATTATTAAATTGTTCATTTCCTTATTTTCATAAAAAAGGAAATAGGTAGCTGCAAACTGGTTTCTACGTGATTATTATATATAGACGAGAAGAAAGTAAACTCCGAGCCTTCTAAATTCACGGCGAAACTCACTGCACGAAAAAACCAAATTGTTCAAAAACAATTCTTCCAAAGCTAATTAATTAATTAACCAACGTGTTAAACACACAGTAAGAACAAAATATAAGAGAATTAATCAACGAGTTTTTAGTTCTTATGCGGACGAGATAAGATTAAACCCACGTGAAGGGAGAGGCTTCCACGTGTCAACTACAGAACTCGTTACAAGTTTGAGTGGATGAGGAACTGGTCCTCAGTGGTTCTGCTTATGACCTGCTGTAACCGGTAAACAACACCGGCCAGGTAACCCTTCACTTTTTTGAAATGGGTCAAAGACCAAAAGGATATAAAGTGTGGTGGTTTTCACTTTTCAGGAGGTTTTTGATGACCAGACAATCTTAAAAGGTCAGTTTGTTCCTCAATCTACTGTTCATTTTGCCAATGCATTTTTCCAATTTTTTTTTTGAGGAATTTGCATGAATTTGACAGGTAATTAGAAAGGGTGCCTGAAATCTAAGTTGCTATGCATAATATATATATATATTGTTGATTCCATTTTGTTTGATCTGATTTGATTTTATTTACGTTGGAAAGCTTTCTTCTTTCCACAAAATTTTTTAAAGCTTCTCTCTCTTATGTTGACTCCATTTACGTTGTTTTTATGTTTGGTCCAAGGAACCTTGTAGTGTTTTAGGTTTGTTAAAGACTGGTTTTTGTAATTATTCTGTTTTTGTGATTTGAAATCCAATTGGCCTACCATTTTTTATTGGATGATTCTTACGAGGACACAACATGAATATCTAAAGCTGCAGTTTTAGTTTCTGTCAGTCAGGGTTTAATTTTATATTGTTATTTTTATTTTCTTTCGTTTTTACATTTTTATCTTGGGTTAAAATGAAAAGTCTTGTTCTTTTCTTTTAGTTTTTGAGCTTACAGGGATTGAAGGCTGCATGTTTTAGGATCAGACTACCTGTCATGGAGTAAAATCGAGGTATCTTAAATGTCCCTTTAAATGTAAGAATCTTTATCTTTTACACAACGACATAAAAAAGGTTTTTGTTCTAGATCGTCTCCTTTTCCTTTCCTTTCTTTTCTCTTATTTTTTAAGACCATGGATACATTTATTGGAGAAATGGGGAAAAAATAACTTTCATGGCATCAACAGAATTTTCAACTATGTTTTGATTGGCCAGCAATGATAAGTGAGAATACATGTGTAGATAAATACGCTAACATACAGGTGCAGATGCATTTTTTATTTTAATATTCTTTGGATGTTCAAGCTATTTGATCACTTAAAAGTGATCATCCTTCTCCTGGAAATAAATAGACAAGGAATAGAGTGAATGCTGTTTTTTTAATCTCCACTACCTAATTTGGGATAATTGCTATATCCCAAATCACTGATCTACTCAGAGTTACTGTTTTTTCGTTGTCGTAATTGATTCTGGAATGTGTATTGTCTTTTATCCTGATCCCAACTAAATTTGGTTTGCTGACATGGTCTTCTCTTGAGGTGTGCAGGTTCAAGCTAGCTGGTTAGTTTAATTTAATGACCACTTTTTGTAATGAATGTCTGAGATATGGTATTCCAAAGAAGGTTGGACTATGGTTTTGATGGCTACCAGGTTCCCGTGGTTCCTCGAGCATCTAGATCAGCTAGGGTAATCAAATGCTACCATTCCAAGGTTGCCTGTTGTCTAAATTTTTGTAAATAGTCAGTGGCCTGATAAAGTCTTTATTACTGGTTTTAGGGGAGGGGACCGATCAGGAAGAAAAGTGAGAATAATCAGAAACATGCATTTGAAATTCTGGCTAGTGTAGCTGGAGAAATCTTGCAGGAGGAGGAAACTTCTGCTCCAACTAATACTGCTTGCGGTAAAGATCTTTGTAATGTTAAAAATACCATTCAACAGGAGCAAGTTGATAGAGGGAAGTTTCTTATAATAGAACCTTTGCTGGGAGAACCTTGTAATGAGAAAGCCTTTGCTTGCATTCCTGAGTTGCAAGGCCACTGGCATGGCAATGCATTGAATAAATTCTTGCATAACCAGGAAAGTTTCAACTCTCAGGGAAGCTTTGCTTCAGAGCGTTTTGATTATCCAGAAACAATATATGTTGCTGAAAAGTTGGTTGTTGTCAATAGCAAAAATGCTGGTGGAAGCTCTTCTTGTGAAATGAATGGAGAATCCTCTCATGCAAGGAAAATTTTTAAAGGCAAGGTAGAAGGTTTAACTGAGAGAAAGCCAGAAGCTGAATTAGTAAAAAGTAGCAGTATTGAAAGTGGAACTCTCCTTGTCAAAGATGGTTCAGAAGATGCAATGGATCTTGACGCAGGTTCTATTGGACATGCTAGTGTAGAAAGCAATGTAAAGGCATCTTTATTCAAGGATTGCATAGGCCTTTGTCCTTTTTCCAGGCCTTGCGCTGATGTAGAAGTAGTGAGCAGAGATGATGACGGAAAGTCTTCTGGGTGCTCTCAATATGGCGCCATGCCAAAGACTTCTAGGCCACTGTCATATACTGAAACTCGAAGAATGAGTAATCTTACTGCTTCCAGACACTGGCGAGCTGCTCCAATTTCGAAGAGTGGTGGCTACTTCAGAACTGGTAAATGCCTTCTTTATGATTTAGCTTCAAGTGGAAATTACATTCTTTTTATGTCATGAATTGGTAAAGTTCTCGTAGTGTCTCTGGTTCTGGAATGGTCTTTTCAGCTCATGCTGTGTTAGCTTCATGAATCCACAATCTTTTGTTCCATGTCAGTATAACTAGTCATGGCTTTTGATATGTTTCCAGACTGGAAAACAAAACCACCTTTTCGCAATGGAAGAACCAGCTATAGCTGTCAAAGATCTCAGAAGATTTTTCCTTTCAAGAAAAGGAAATTCTTTGATCAAAGTACATTACCTACATCTGATGGAGCATTTCATTGTGAAGACATTTTTAATTCTTCTAATAAGAGGACCAATGGCAATGACATGGTCTCAGGTGCAAAATTGTCTGGTTACTAGCTATTATTTAATTTGTTTTTCCTTCTGTTTATGTTTAGGCTTTGCAGTTGCATTTAGGTTTAGGTGAATAATCCCAGCTCGTTTATGCAGCAACTGAAGCATCATCCTCAGTAAAAAGCCAACATGCATCTCTGGATTCAAGAGACTGTAATGGTATGAAAGCCTATAATGGATAATTGTTGTTGGTATCTGATCTACTGGTGGCTCATTTTAATTGAGGTCGTTCTTATGTTTACTTCTTTTTTATCATCCAGTGAAGCTAAGTATTAAATCATTTAAGGTTCCGGAACTCTTTATTGAGATCCCTGCAACAGCAACTGTTGGCTCATTAAAGGTATCCAATAGTGCCTTCTGGATATTGTTTTGTTAACAACGTAAAGTAGTTTCATGCCTTCTCCGTTTGGAAGAAGAAAACATGTAGGTGAGGAAATCTTACATACAGGAGAAAATAAGAGGCAGTTTTATAATTTCTGTGTTGACAATTTAGTAGAACTAAATCAAGTTATACAGCCTGTATCAATGCCTTTCTAGTTATTGTGAAACAAATGGGGCTTTTGTTTTCTTTCTTATGTTTATTACTGTCAATGTAATACATAATCCTATCCAAGAAAGGCGTCTTTCATGTTAAATACACAGTACAAGACTTCAATCTGGTAGGGTGCCACATCTGTTATTGTCTATTGGTGACATCTAATACTTTACATTCTGTAGAGGACAGTCATGGAAGCAATAACTTCTATACTTGGAGATGGACTACATGTTGGTATCCTTCTCCAAGGAAAGAAGGTTAGAGATGACAACAAAACCTTGCTCCAGACTGGAATCTCTGAAGATGATAAGCATAGTAATTTGGGTTTCATGTTGGAGTCCAGACATGCAAAAATGATGTCACCTCCCCACACTAAAAACCCTTCAAATTTACCTTTCAGTGCACCTGGTGGGATAACCAGGTAAGCAAATAGCTGGTGCATCTTTGTGCATTTGCTTTGTGTTCTTTACAAGCTTCTCAAATTCTCAAATTGTTATTATTTGTGTCTTATTAAGTTTGTTTCCTTTTGATTTATTTGCAGGCATACAACTTCTTTGATGCTACAGGAAGGGACTTCCCATGCTTCCTCAGTTCCTGCAGAGACTAATTTTAGCAGCTCTGTTGGAAGTGATCTCGGTGCAGTTTGCTCTCTTGCCAAGGCTTCGACTGCTGATAAGATGTCAGATTCACGAGCTCTGGTTCCAGTTCCTGCAATTGGCCGGGGTGCGTTATCTGTAGTTCCCTTTAACTGCAAATCTATGCATCCTGAGTTTGGACAGCGCCGGATCAGGAGGCCATTTACAGTTTCAGAAGTAGAAGCCTTAGTTCAAGCAGTTGAGAGACTTGGAACTGGAAGGTTTGCTCCATGATCTTCCTTTTTATCCCCGAATATTGTTGAACACGTAGTTGACCCATTTGGATTGTTTGATTTTGTTGTTGATTTGCAGGTGGCGTGATGTTAAATTGCATGCTTTTGACAAAGCAAACCATCGAACTTATGTTGATTTGAAGGTGAGTGATTCATTACTATATGCCTTGTAGTCCACATTCTGAGAAGGCATTTTTAATTATTAGGATCTTTTTAATTTGGATTCCACTGCTAAATAAGAAGGCATTTTTAATTTTCTTTCAACTGCTATATAAGAAGGCCGGGGAATCCTGCTTCAATATGGATGAATGCAAAAGATTAGTGTTTTCTTCTTTGATTGCTGAAGGCTTAAGCGTTTTTTCCCCTCCCTACATTAACAGTAAGAAGATTGAAGACATTGATAAAATAGTTCTTATTCTTCTAATCATTTATTGGTCTTGGGATGATGTAGGATAAGTGGAAGACATTGGTGCACACGGCAAGAATCTCCCCTCAGCAAAGGAGGGGAGAACCGGTGCCGCAGGAGGTTCTAGACAGGGTCCTAGCTGCCCATGCCTACTGGTCATATCGGAGGCAACTGGTCAAAGCTGAAGTTTGATGCTTTACCTTGTTTCCTGAAGAACACCAGTAAGACTTAGATAGGACAAATTTGGTTAGAAAGAGAGTTGTTGTGGTGGTGGTTCTAATGCTGTACAGATTAATGATAGAAAGTAAATCTGATGTAAATTAAGTCAATTCGACACTGATCTGTAACTGGGTTGCATTGGCTTGCAAGGAGCTTGGTGATTTGTACATGGCTGTTTCCATAGGATAGAAGGCGTCGTGCTTGGGGGCAATGTTTTAACAATATGATTAGCTGAAATATGCAATCCATGTAAACATGATCGCATCGTATGATATATCATCAAAATGTGACCTTGTGGGCTCTGTATGATAATGTTGCTGGGCATTTCTTCTTGTGGTTCATGCATTAGTTTGTTAATTTGCTAGTGCGCCAAGCAACTGTGCACGCATGTTGATGTTTTCAAGGGACTGCATGCTCAGTGGAAATGGATAAAGAGATATCTAATATGGGCAAGCTTATTCTTTTTTGATTTAAAAATGGATCTGCCACCCATAAAGAACAGAGGCAGCTCCATCTGATTTATTGTCCCTCTTTTTTAATGCTTTTGTCCCCCCATCTTTATTAAACACTATTTTTTTAAAATCATAGGTTTTATCAATATTTTTTTTTTGACGATCCTAATCATCACTTT